>Ga0160473_100696_pt1 | contig 21218 bp, 24 predicted proteins | sample HID1975I_E11MG_FD_108217 | JGI IMG/M metagenome (GOLD analysis project Ga0160473, IMG submission 108217) | Enriched soil microbial communities from UW Madison campus, WI, USA - HID1975I_E11 MG | ecosystem: Environmental > Terrestrial > Soil > Unclassified | place: USA: Madison, Wisconsin... | reverse complement strand
GGAATTGACCTCATTCCCGTTAACGACTTCAGCAATTACGATCATATTTTGGATACGGCCGTTATGCTGGGGATCGTTCCGAAGCGGTTCCAATACGACGGAGGCGTCGTGCCGCTGTCGGTATATTATGGAATGGCTCGCGGCACGAAGAACGCGACGGCAAGCGAGATGACGAAATGGTTTAATACGAATTACCATTACATCGTGCCTGAGTTTGACGGTGCAGAGCCGACATTGACGGAAAATCGCCCGCTGCTCGCCTATCGCGAAGCGAAGGAAAAGCTCGGGATTGAGGGCAAGCCTGTTATCGTCGGGCCGTTGACTTTCCTGAAGTTGTCCAAAGGCTACGATGCCAGCCAAATGGATGCCTGGCTGAAGCGCCTGCTCCCGCTGTATGTGCAAATTGTTCGCGAGCTTGCGGCCGAAGGCGTGAAATGGGTGCAGTTCGACGAGCCGATCGCCGTAACGAAGCTGTCGGACAAAGATGTAGAGCGGCTGCAAACGATCTATGCGACACTAAGTCAGGCAGCTCCTTCGCTCAACATTATGCTGCAGACGTACTTTGAATCCGCAGAGAGCTATCGCGAGCTCGTTACTCTGCCGGTTCAGGGCATCGGACTTGACTTTGCCCACGGCTTAAACAGCAACCTGGCGGCGATTCGCGCGCATGGCTTCCCTGACGACAAGGTGCTGGGCGCGGGCGTGATCGACGGGCGGAGCATCTGGCGTGCGGATCTGAACGAGAAGCTGGCGCTGCTTGACGAGCTGCGTCAAATCGTCACGGACGATCGCCTGATTATACAATCGTCGTGCAGCTTGCTGCATGTGCCTGTGTCGACGGAGTACGAAACGAAGCTGAATGACGAGCTGAAAGGAGCGCTTTCCTTCGCCGACGAGAAGCTGGATGAGCTGGCGCTGCTGACGAAGGCCGTCTCGCAGGGGGCGGACGCCGTGCGGGAGCAGCTGAATGCGGCGGAGAAAGCGCTTGGCCTGCTGAGAAATTCCGCAGAGCGGAATCGTCGCGATGTGAAGGAGGCTGTAGCGGCGATTGCCAAGCAGGAGCCTAACCGCAACCAGCCGTTTGAAGCGCGCTATCTCGCTCAACAGGAGAAGTGGCGTCTGCCGCTGTTCCCGACGACCACGATCGGCAGCTTCCCGCAGACGGTCGAAGTTCGCAAGGCGCGTCAGCTGTGGCGCAAAGGCGAGTGGACGAACGAACAGTATAATGCCTTCATTCGTGAAGAGATCGATACGTGGGTGCGGCTGCAGGAAGAGATCGGCATCGATGTGCTCGTTCACGGTGAATTCGAGCGGACCGATATGGTCGAGTTTTTCGGCGAGAAGCTGGAGGGCTTTGCCTTCACCCGGAACGGGTGGGTGCAGTCTTACGGTTCGCGTTGCGTGAAGCCTCCGGTTATTTTCGGAGATGTAGCTTTCGCCGAGGCGATGACAGTTGCGGAAACCGTCTATGCGCAATCTCAGACGAAGCAACCGGTAAAAGGCATGCTGACAGGACCGATTACGATTATGAACTGGTCGTTCGTGCGGGACGATATTTCGCGTGAGCAGGTCGCTTACCAACTGGCCTTTGCGCTCAGACAAGAGGTTGAAGCGCTGGAGAAGGCGGGCATCGGCATGATTCAAGTCGACGAGCCGGCCGTTCGCGAAGGGCTGCCTCTGAAGGAAGCCGAGCAGGCCGGATACCTTGCCTGGGCGGTTAAGGCGTTCAAAATCGCGACCTGCACTGTACAGGCTACGACACAAATTCACACGCATATGTGCTATTGCGAATTCCATGACATGATCGATTCGATTGAGGCGATGGATGCCGATGTCATCTCGATCGAGACTTCCCGGAGCCACGGCGAGCTTATCCAGAGCTTTGAGGAGAACACCTATAAGCTTGGCATTGGCCTTGGCGTGTACGACATCCACAGTCCCCGCGTTCCAAGCGTGGAGGAGATGAGCAGCATGATCGACCGCGCGCTGCGCGTGCTCGAGCCGAAGCTGTTCTGGATTAACCCGGACTGCGGCTTGAAGACGCGCGGCCGCGAGGAGACCGTCGCTTCGCTCCGCAACATGGTTGAAGCCGCGCAGCTTGCCCGCGAGAAGTATGCGTCGCTCTCTAAGTAAGAGCCGAACGAACCCCCAGACTGTCGAGCACCTGTCTCGGCAGTCTTATCCAATGAAGCAAGAACCCGCCTGGGGATGAGAACAGGCGGGTTTGGTGCATTACAGCAGGTGAAAAGCCAGCTCTCCGGCCGCTAGCTCGACAGTCCGAGACCGACCGAAATACGGTCTGGCCGTTTCATTGGATCACATAAGGTTTAAGGAATCGCCTTCCACACAGTAGCGGCCGATGTGCCCGGTTTTTCGTTAAGCGTCCACCATTTCGCTTCATAATTGACGTTGTTGTAGGTGACTTTATCGCCTGCGACATAGACAGTTGTCGAGCTCCATGCCGGATAGGTGGTAGGCGCAGAAGGCGTTGTCACGTTCAGCGTATTGCTTGCCGTCGAAATATTGCCCGCATCGTCAACGGCTTTTACTGTGAAGGCGTACGCAGTATTGGGCGTCAAGTTCGTCACGGTATGCTGTACGGACGGTGCAGGCACCGTTGCTACGTAAGCGCCGCCATTAAAGATTTGATATTCTTTCACCCCGACATTGTCCGTCGATGCGGCCCACATCAGAGGAACAGAGGTGGAGGTGGTCGTACCCATCACATGAAGAACGGATGGGGCAGTAGGCGGTTCTAAGTCAGGCCCGATCACCGGCAGGGTTGTGAAGGTAACGGTATTGCTTGCAGTGGAAACATTGCCTGCGGCGTCGAACGCTTTAACCGTAAGGTTATAGGTCGTATTTGCCGTCAGACCGGTCAAATTCGCCACAAGCGCTCCGTTCGTTGTCGCGATTTGGTTAGAGCCGTTATAAACGCCGTAGCCGGTAACTCCGACATTGTCGGTGGAAGCTCCCCAAGATATCGTTGCCGTGGTTGTGTCGATATTGGATGCCGTAGCGTTCGATGGAGCGGAAGGAGCAATTGGATCAGGATTGTTAATAAAATTAACGTCGATGACATTGTAGAACGCATTATTGGTATCGTAGATTTCCCACACCGCTAAAATGACTTGGTATCCTGTACGGCTAGGAATGTTGCAAGTATTCGAATAAGTTCCTCCCGGCAGCGCCCCGCCGGAGTTTACGCTGCAGAATGGAGTAAGATCGAAGGAAGCGCGCGAGAGAGGAGCATTCGGGTCCCAGTCCTGCTTCGTAATATAGTATTTCCAACTGGTCGTGGCATGAGGGACTTTAATAGACCAGTTGAAGGTGTAGGACCCAGCGCTGATGTTTACTTTAGACCAGCGGGTGGCGGATTGTTGATCGAGCTGCGTAAACCAAGTATTGGCGCTGGCAATCTTTCCGTCCGGGGGCCCTCCCGTCGGGAAGCCTTTGGGTCCTTCCAAGCTGTACGGTTCGTAGATGATTTGTCCGCAGTTCTGGTTTTGACCATTGGCGCAGAGCGCTGCCCGGCTGTTCGTTACGTTGCCGTGAGCGGAAGCTTTTTGCACAAACACCGCAGTCGACATTCCAAAAACAAGCGCGCAAAGAATACCGCTTACAAAGAAAAGCTTTACCTGCCTCAGAGAAGTCCAAGCTAAATTAAACAATCCCATTCCTCCTTTTTTCAATTCCCGACTGAACCGAAACAAAACCTCTACAAGGTTTTACACTAGAGAATGCTCACCCCCTCTAAAATTAGGTCTGTTTGCTTCGCCATGTATAACATGACGTGAAAGAATATGAAACGAAGAAAAAAATTAGTACTTTAGAACTGTTAAGGGACACCCCTAAAATAAACCGTCATTAGAGCGCGGAGAAATTTGTAGGAAGAGCTCGTCTGTGGTAATTTTCCTCCGGCAGGCCATACTAACGGAAGCAATTGCGGAAATTGACTGGGAGGTCCCGTAATGGAATCCAAGAAGAAAAGGGACCTGGCGTCTATCGCGACGATCCCGTTGGGGATGACGCTGGCCAATTCCATGCTCATTCCGGTTATCCCGATGATGCAGAAAGTATTAGGGATCAATTCGCTGCAGGCGAGCTTGATCATTACTTCGTATGCAGTGATTGCGATTTTTTTTATTCCCGTGACCGGATATCTTTCAGATCGGATAGGGAGAAAAAAGGTGATACTGCCTGGGCTCCTCCTCGTCGCCGCAGCAGGGGGCTTTGCCGGCTGGGCGGCGACGTTCTGCGACCATCCGTACCGTTTGATCCTATGGAGCAGATTGCTGCAAGGTCTCGGCGCAGCGGCATGCTTTCCCGTCGTCTTACCGCTTGTCGGAGACCTGTTTCGCAACGAGGACGATGTCAGCAACGGGCTCGGGATCGTCGAGACGGCCAATACGTTCGGCAAAGTTCTCAGCCCGGTCTTAGGTTCGGCGTTAGCCTTGTGGGCATGGTACATTCCTTTCTGGGCGATTCCGGCCATCAGCCTGATATCCTTCATTCTTGTTGCGGCGTGGGTGAAGGTTCCGAAGGAATCGAAACAGGCGATGCCCTTCAAGCCATTCGTCGACTCGATAAAGTCGATTTATCGCCAGAAGGGAAGTTGGATTTGGGCGATTTACGCCGCGGGCGGAATCAGCATGTTCGTCCTGTTCGGCACCTTGTTCTTTTTGTCGGAAACGCTCGAGCAAAAAGGCATCGACGGGATCGGAAAAGGGGGGCTTCTTGCGATTCCTCTTGCCGGCTTATGTACGGCATCGTGGCTTGTCGGCAAATGGATTGGACAAAAAAAGCAGCTTATGAAATGGATCGGAGTTGCAGGCTTCTTGGTTGCCGCAGCCTGCTTACTCGGGTTAGGACTGCTGAAAAAGGATTCGACAATCGTCATTATCGGCTTCCTATTCGCCGCATCCATCGGCCTGGGAGCAGCGCTTCCGTGCATTGACGCCTTGTTGACCGAAGGAATCGATAAGGAGCAGCGGGGAACGGTTATGTCTTTTTACAGCAGCATTCGTTTCCTCGGCGTAGCGGCCGGACCGCCGTTTACGGCTTGGATCATTTCCCGTTCGCCATCGGTTTTTTACTTAACCCTTTGCGCATCTTGCTTCGCGGCAACATTAGTCGCATGGTTTTTGATCAAGCCCGAACAGGACGAAAAAAATAACACAGCTTGATCGTTATATAAACGCACAGAGGAGCAGATGATTATGAAAGCCAAGTGGTTGCTGGCGCTGCCGTTAGCCTTAACGCTCGTTTTTAGCCTGACATCGCCCGTAATATCCGCATCCGCGCATGAGAAAAAACAGGCTGCGATCTGCCTAAGCCCTAAAATGGTGCAGTTGAAAGGCGAAATGCAAAGAGTATGGATCGATCATACGATCTGGACGAGAAGCTATATTGTCAGCGCGATATCCAATCGTCCTGACCAGAAGGATGTATTGGACCGACTCTTGCGGAACCAGCAGGACATTGGCAATGTGATCAAGCCTTATTACGGGGAAGCTGCGGGCAATAAGCTGGCTGAGCTTCTGACTGAGCATATTCTCATCGCAGGGAAAATTGTAGAGGCCGCCAAAACGGGAAATCAGGCGGATGTGCAAAGGCTGGAGACGGATTGGCACAGGAACGCAGACGATATCTCCAAATTTCTAAGCGGAGCGAATCCCTATTGGCAGTTCAAAGCGGTGCAGGATATGCTCTACACGCACCTGCAGCTGATCACGGAAATCGTGCTTAGCTGCCTCAAAGGGGACTGGAAAGCGGATATTGCAGCAACTGACAAAAATGAGACCCATATGATCCATTTTGCGGACTTCCTGACAGAGGGAATAGTTAAGCAGTTTCCCGCAAAATTTTAAGGCATTGATCACCTTCTTGTCAGAGTGAAATGGCGAGAAGGTGATTTTATTTGGTTTACGTTTTCTGAATGCTTCGTTTCTCTGCAGAGGCGTTTAATCGTCGCAAACGATAGGCGTTCGTTGCGGATTGGCCAAGCTCCTCTAGAATGGTGTAATTCGCCCAAGCTCCCGCGACAGCCCCGATCCCGGGCACCATCTGCAATAACTTGCGAAAATCGATTGCATCGCGATATTCCTTCTGGAACGTCTCCCAGTTCATATGTTCGGAGTATTCGGTTTCCGCGGACCACAATTCCTTTTCAGCATCCCAATTCTTGATCGATTTTAGCAAATTGGCGCGTTGTTCCGGACTGGAGAACGACAGTTGGAAAACCTTAAGTATGAATACTCGTTCTGAGAAATGCTTCGTATCGTACCCGTAGTTATGGGCCAGTTCAAACAAGTATTTCATCTTGATCGCGATTAAGGCAGGAAAATCTACGACATTAAGCAGGATGCCGCCCGCTCCGGTGCCTGCGCCTTCGGCAACTGCGATCTTCTGATACAAGGAAAACAATTGTTTCGCTTCTTGATCGTTCAGCTCTAGATTAAGCGTGCGCTGCACGGGCCTCTGAGGGGTATATTCCGCGCCGAACAGTGCCGTGCGCACGATCGACTTTATCGTGGTCGTAATGATGTCTTGCGCTTTGGCAGGAATCAGGTTGTTAATTCGATTACCGATCGCTTTCGAGGTTTTCTCCAGCCATCCGGGCGGCTGGAATAATTGCTGCTCCCAAGCGGCGATTTCTGCGCGCGCTTTCTGTTCATAATTCATGGCCAATCGCTCCTCTAAAAGACTCGGCTATAGTATACCGGATAATACTGTTATGCAAAACAGACCGAAGAAGGTGAAGGGACCCGACGAAAGTCGTGGAGCGGCGCCTAAGATCGGCAGGCAAGGGCAAGACTATGGACTCGTTAACCGGACCTTATGGATAATCTGGATCGTGCAGTGCCATACTACGTCGGAAAATATATACAGAAATGAGGATGGACCTTGGGAATTTTAAGCGGCAACCCGAAACACGAACCGATGCATTACGGAGAAATATTCGGCGTATGGGGATCTTCAGCAGCGGCTAAAGGAGCAGTTTCGTGCTTCCAAATTTATCGCAACCATGCGGGAGATCATGACTTAAAAGAGTTCATCTCCGATTACATCGATCAAGCCAAATCGGAGATCAAGGAATTGGATCGTCTCCTGGTTGATAATGGCATCACCCCTGCACACGAAATGGCAGAGAAACCTAGCGTGGAATTGGAGGACATTCCGGAAGGAGCACGCTTTGCGGACCAAGAGATCGCAGTCGCTCTCGGCGTGAACTTAGCCGGCGGTCTAGGGGCTTGCAGTGCGGCCATGAGTATTTGCATTAGAGAAGATATCGCAGCCCTGTATCTAAAATACCATACGGAAAAAGTAGGGCTAGCCGCGAGAATGCTTAGAATGCAAAAGGAAAAGGGCTGGCTAATACCGCCCCCATTACAAATAAAAAGACCGGAGAATGACTAGAAGCAAGAAAGAAGAGCCCCGCGTGTCGGCGCTCTTCTTTTTGTTCGTTTAATATGCCCTTATCGTTTGTCCTGTTGGACCGTCAGCAGCTAGTACGGTTAATGGTATCAACATGTCGATCACATCTGCGGGATCGCCTTGACCATAGGGGTTTTGCTCTGTTTTTAGATTACCCGGATCGAACAGGTTGGCTAGTATTCCGTGTTTTGCTTCTTCTAATGCTATGGATCTCATAAGGGCTTCCATACCGGCTTTTGCGGAAGAATAAGCTCCTAAGGATTCGTAATTATAGGAGGCCATTTGAGACGTAATCGAAACGATCCGTCCGTATTGTTGCTTTCTCATTACTGGCAAAATCGCGTTTGTCATCAAGAAAACGCTGGATAAGTTTAACCGAATGATGGAATCCCATGTCCAAAAATCGGATCAAAAGTTGTTTTCTGGGGCTGTTGGAGACCAAGAAGTTGTCTCAAATTACGGTTACCGAGATTTGCAAGCAGGCGGATCTCAATCGCGGATCCTTTTATCTGCATTATAAAGATCCCTATGATTTATTTGAGGTACTGAGAAAGGAATTTATTCAAGAGGTCAAGGAATTGATGGGCAAAAACAAACAACCATGCGTTGAAGAGGAGGCTATGATTCAGCTATTGCGCATTATTTATGAAAGAAAATCAATCTACCGCATTATGATTTCTGAAAACCAGGAAAATAATTTATTGCCCGAGATTCTCCATGACATAAAAGAGGACTTCTATCGTCAAAAGGAAGCCGAAAACGATGGCATTAGAACTCCCCATATGGATTATTCTTTCACTTATATGGTTTATGGATCTGCAGGGATTATTGATCAATGGCTGGCAACGACCCAAGAAACAAGCCCTCAAACGATCGCGCAAATTATTTCAGATTTTACCCGCGCCGCTATGGGGTTCAGCGATTCTAAGCAAATGAATTCAGTTGCATCGGTCCTCTAACAGACTATATTATATAGAGGATAACGCCGTTATGCAGAAGATACTGGAAAAAAGAGGAACCCCCAAAGAAAGAATGTGGAGTGTTGTTCTGAAACGGAGTTTTTGTTGCACTTTGTTCAAAGTACTGTATGATATAAATTACCAATTGTCTTAATAGAACAAGGAGAGTTAAAAATGCGCTCCAAAAACTTTCTAACAATTATGCTCTTAGTTGTTTTTAGCTACGTTTTCGTTGCTTCAAACCATACAATGGCAGCAGCCAGCACTAACATCACAGTTTACATCGATAATAAAATAGAAAAGTATAAAGCTGTATTGTTAAATAAAGAAGGCCCGATGATCCCTATTAAACTCATGGCTGAAAAATTAAAATATGAATTTAAGTACGATGGTCATAAGGGGTATCGCATTATTCTTGATAACACAGAGTATACTTTTATGCCCAATAAGAGTGAAATACTAGTGAATGGTGAACCCAAATTTACCCTCGATCTTTACCCGAGAATCTTAAACGGCACACTAATGGTAGATTACCGGTTTTTTACGGAAATATTGAGATATACGGCTAAATATGATGCAAGTAATAATAGTTTGAAGTTCTCATCAAAAAGACAGCCTGCGGAAGATACATCTCAGCTGTCTTTAAGTGATATCAAGCCCGCAGCTCCGGTGTTCGTTTACGGCCAGGAGAATATGAATTTATTTTATTGGATAAGGAACAAACTCTATATTGATCCAGATGTTTTGGCTCACGTGTTTGATTACGAATATGATTATACATATGATAAGCAAAAAACTGAATTTATACTAAACCACACAAATCAATTACTTATCATTAATAAAGAAAAAGTTACATTTAATTCAAAGACGATCAACGAAGAAGGTATACTGACGTTAAGAACAAGTTCAGGTGCCATAGACAGTTATTATGTACAAGTAGAGCCGATCTTGAAGGCTTGGGGTTTTGGTATCAAAATTGGAAAAAATAAAATAGAAGTCAGTTCGCCAAACACAATAGCATCTAATGATTTTTTGTTAGCTTTACGAAATAATGATTATTCCCAAGTGAAGAGGTTGTTGGAGCAAGGAGAAAATCCAAATGCTCTGGATGCAAATGGATACCCTGTTATCTCATCAGTCTTAGTGAAGAAAGACGAGATATTTAAGTTGCTGCTCGATTATGGAGCTGATCCTAATGTAAGATTGGGACCCAACAGACAAAGCTTGTTATTATCAATAACGAATATAGACTTACTAAATTACTCGTTGGAGAAAGGAGCAAATCCAAACGCTTATAATGTTTACGGTAGCATTTTGCAAAGATATGCGATGGATTTAAATTTCGAATTCGTATCCAGCCTAGTCAAATATGGCGCCGATATTGAGTACCTGGACAGAGACGGAAACTCTATTCTTATGTTAATGCTGTCAAAACAATTGTATTTTTCTGAAATTAGAGCGGAAAACATGCTGAGAATTATGGAATTACTTTTGAGTAAGGGAGCAGATTTAAATATTAAAAATGGTAACGGGGCTACAGCTTTATCCCTGGCCATTTCAAATAACTATTCGGACGAGATACTAGATTTGTTAGTAAGATATGGCGCAAAGTAACTAGAAACGCATTGACGTTTTGTATACAATTGAAACTCCAAAATAAAACGACAGGTGGGAACTGCAATGACGGATAACGAACAAACCGAATATACGGTAGAATATCAGGATCGCTACGGCGTTGTGTATTATGGGAATGTCCAAGCGACAGATATTGCCGACGCCAAAGCAAGAATTCAACAAATGCTGCCTGACGTTACGATTCGCGCCGTTACAAGTAATCCAACAATTGACGCAAATCCATGATTATTATGCAATAGCCTGTGAATAACCTCCGCAGCCGCGGGGGTTATTTGGCATGAGACATACCCAAATAGGGGTGGGGGGTAAAAAAAGATTGATTATTTATAGGGTGGTGGGGTATTCTATAGGTGAGGAAAATAATTCGCCAAACATGACTTGAACAGGAGTGAATTTAAGATGAAGAAGAAAACGATGCTTATGTTAACGGGCGCTTTGGTTATCGGTGTGCTATCGGCTTGCGGAGGTTCAAAAGAGAATGCCCATTCGGACGGCCACGGCAGCACAAGTCATCAGGAAGAAAACTCCGCAACGCCAAGTGCGGGTCACGGCGACCACGGCGATCATGGAACGAGCGAACAATCGGCAAACTATAAAGCGTTGTTTTCGTTTTCGACAGAATCGGTGAAAGCAAACGAAAACTCAGAACTGCATATTCAGATCACAGACTCCGACGGGGATGCAGTAAAAGAATTCGAATTAAACCATGAAAAATTGATGCATCTTATTGTCGTAAGCAAGGACCTTTCCTATTTCAACCATATCCATCCTAACGATCAGGGCGATGGTCAATTTTCAATCGGCATGTCGTTCCCAAATGGAGGAGAGTATAAGGCTTTTGCCGATTTTGTTCCGAAAGCAGGCACGAATACGACTCTCAGTCAGTGGGTAAAGGTAGAGGGTAATGCAAAGTCGGCAGAACCTGTTAAGGCTGATGCGCAGCTTACGAAAGCGATCGACGACAAAGAAATCGAGCTTACCTTAAGCAGTACGAAGGCAAATGAAGAAGTCACGCTTGTATTCAATATTACTGACGCGCAGACAAAAGAAGGAATCCGCAATCTGGAGCAATATCTCGGCGCAGTCGGTCATGTCGTCATTTTATCGGAAGATGCAGAGCAATATCTCCATGTGCACCCCGTCGAAGAGAAGGCAACCGGTCCTAAGGCTGAATTCATGACGTCTTTCCCGAAAAGCGGCACCTATAAAATATGGGGTCAATTTCAACATCAAGGTAAGGTCTTCACTGTACCTTTCGTAGTAAACATTAGTTGATTTGATTATTCGGAACGGGAGGGCGACGCTTATGGGGGAGACAGTCAAAATTGCCATTAGCCCATCGATTCAACTCGGAGGCAGCCTGTTCACTCCGAACCAACTTGCAGAAATCGGTCATGTCCTTGGCGCGGATGCCAAAGTGGAAGTAACCCCCTTCAAGCAGCTGTATGCAGAGGTGGCGCTCGAGCAACGGGATGCCGTCAAGGAGAAGCTTGAGCAAATCGGGCTTGACGTGAACCCGGCAGGTTTCGTAACGAAAAGTCTTATCGCTTGTAACTTCTGCAAAGGAGCCGAAGAAGCGGGGCTTGAGACCGCAGTTGCCTTAAATGAAGCAATAGCAGGCATTGCAACGCCTACGCCGCTGAAAATCGGATACGCCGGGTGTGCTTTAGGCACGAGCGAACCGCTAATTAAGGATATCGGCGTTGTCAAAATGCGCGACAAGTTTGACATTTACGTAGGCGGTGAGCCAAAGGGACTTAAAACCTCTTTCGCCAAGCTGCTTCGCTCCGGAGTGACGGAGAAGCAGCTTATTCCCACCGTTATTGCTCTTATCGATTTTTACAAGGAAAATGCAAAGGGCAAGGAAAAGTTCGGCAAATTCGTAGATCGAATCTCGCTAGACAGGCTAAAAGATATCACGCTAATGGGAAAGGAAGGTGGCGGTCATGAAACAATCGATTAAAATCTATACGATTCCCACTTGCAGCGACTGCAATTATGCGAAGCGTTACTTCAAAGAACATGGGGTTCCCTATACGGATCTTAATTGCGAAGAAGACGCCAAGTATGCCGAGGAAGTCTGGAACCTGACTGGAAAGCAGATCGTCCCAACGATTGTGATTGGAGATCGGGTTTTCATTGGCTTTGCTGAAAATCTTGCTGAAATCGGCAAATTAATCGGTTAAAGCGGAGACTGCCTCATACGCTTCTGAAATGCGGCGGGTTACTTGCATACCGTCGGGCTTAAGTCGGATGGAACGGTGACGGCTGCAGGCTTGGATAAGTATGGCCAATGCGAGGTAAGCGGTTGGCGCAATATGGTGTCAATTGCGGCGGGGAGTTATCATACCGTCGGCCTGAAAGCCGATGGTACGGTCGCAGTTGCAGGCTTGAATATGCAGGGGCAGTGCAATGTAAGCGACTGGCGCGACATTGTGGCAGTTGCGGCCGGATGCGCTCATACTCTCGGTCTTAGATCCGACGGCACAGTAGCGGCTGCGGGCGATAACGAATACGGCCAATGCGAGGTAAGCGACTGGCGGGGCATCCAGCTTCCCGTTAATATTGATCCGCCCAAGAGCTAACAAGTCGCGTAATCGCGGTTTCTTTTCGTGTCGGGAAGCTTCGGTATCATGTTGGCGTTCTGCAAACTTGTTAGGCGACGGCTATTTTTTGACTCCAGTGAAAAAACGTTTCTCTAGACCCACACGATTTGCGATTGATATCATGGATATCACGAAGCAATCGGAAGGGGGCGGCCGGCAAGATGGAGCAGCAGCAAAGGTACGATAATTTGAAATTAGGCGAGCGAGGAGCCATCATAAGTATCCTTGCTTACATAGGGCTGTCGGCGCTGAAATTAATCGTGGGGAACTTATCCGGCTCGGAAGCCTTAAGGGCGGACGGTCTCAACAATGCTACCGACATCGTCGCGTCGATCGCTGTTCTCATTGGTCTAAAATTAGCTCAGAAGCCGGCCGATAAAGATCATCCGTACGGGCACTGGAAATCGGAAACGATCGCTTCGTTAATCGCTTCTTTTATTATGATGGCCGTCGGGATCGAAGTTCTAATCAACGCTGTTAGGATCGTATTTCAAGGGAGCGAGCAGTCGCCTGACCCGATCTCCGCTTGGACCGGGTTGTTTTGCGCGGCCGTGATGTACGGTGTGTTCCGGTACAATAAAAGTCTTGCAATCAAAACAAAGAGCCAAGCCGTTATGGCTGCGGCCAAGGATAACATCTCGGATGCGTTAGTAAGCATCGGAACGGTCATCGGAATCGTCGGCTCCCAATTCAAGCTCCCTTGGTTAGATCCAGTTACTGCGGTGTTAATCGGGCTAATTATATGTAAAACGGCATTGGATATTTTCCGTGAAGCCTCCCATCATTTGTCCGATGGGTTCGATGAAACGACGATCCAGAAATTCAGAGAAAAGGTAAAGCAGGTGGAAGGGGTGGAAGACGTCAAGCAACTGCGCGCGAGATCATATGGCAGCAATGCTGTCGTTGACGTTGTCCTTTCGATCAGAACAGAAGCGAAATTCAGAGAAGCGCATGATATTGCTACAAGGGTAGAAGATGAATTAAAGAAATCGGCGGAAGTCATTGAGGTCCATGTTCATTATGAACCAGCGAAATAATGGAGATAACGCAGTGCGGGGGCATATTAAAATGATAAAAAAGGGGATAATCCTTCTACTCTATGTGGCTGGAATTGCGGCTATCCTGATATACAAACAGCCATTGCTTAGCTGGCTGGCACATAGCGATATGGAACGTCTCCCTTGGATGATCGGAGCTGCGATATTGCTGGCGGCAGTACCCGCCGTCCCTTTCGGTATCGTAGCCGGGATTATGGGAGCTCAATTCGGACCGGTGTGGGGTACTTTAATTAATGTTATGACTTCCGCAATAGCCGCAGCGCTTCAATTCCTTGCCGTTCGGGTGTTGTTACAGAAACAGGGGCGTCAGTTCTTATCGAAGTTCAAACGGATCGATCTTTTCATCTTATTTTTAGAGCGCAATACCTTCCTCGCAGTAGTAACGGCTCGGCTCCTTCCTTTTGTGCCGGCTCCGGCGATTAATGCAGCCGCTGCGATTAGCCGTATGAGCTTCGGCAGCTTCTTCATTGCAACGATAATAGGCAAATTTCCGGTTATGGTGCTGTTTTCCGTAATGGGAGACAAGCTGTTGACGAGCGTTTCCGGTATAATGTGGCCGCTGATTATTTATACGCTTTTCCTTATAACCGTTTATGCGGGCTACCGCTGGCTTTACGTGCCGAAGCTTTCGACAACGATTCGACTCCCGAAGGAGAAATAGATGTTCTAGTTCAATATAGAAGCCAGTTTTCGTTGGCTGTGAAAGCTGGCTTTTTAGTTGAAGAGGTCGTTTTACTCGTTTTAAATGCTGCTGAATGTTTGAACCAAGAGGAAAACATTTAACGAGATGATTATCATTGCAATCCCGACAGCCAAAATGTTTGTGAACCGACGATTCGCAAGATCGCCCATAATTCGTTTGCTGCTTGTAAATACGATCAGAGGAATCAGGGCAAAGGGGATGCCGAAAGACAGAATGATTTGGCTAATAACCAAAGCCGCAGTCGGATTGACTCCGATTGCAATAAACAAAATAGGCGGTATGACGGTAATGGCCCGCCTTAGATATAAAGATATTCGCCGCCTAATAAACCCTTGCATAATAATATCTCCGGACATTGTCCCAACGGCTGAGCTGGCCAAGCCGGAAGACAATAGACCAATGCCGAATAACAATGCAGAGACAGTTCCGGTAATTTCGCCAAACTGCTGGAATGCCACATCCAAATCCTGAACATTTAGACCGTTTTTATGAAAGAGAGCTGCCGCAACAATGAGCATGCTGGCATTGACGATTCCTGCTATCGACATCGCAATCAGGATATCAATAAATTCGAAACGGAATATCCTTTTGCGTTCAGCCTCGTTCCTCCCGACAATCCTTTTTTGAGTTAAAGCAGAATGAAGATAAATGGCATGGGGCATTACTGTTGCACCTAAAATCCCCGCTGCCATCATTACGCTATCTGTGCCCTTGAACTGTGGTGTTATAAATCCTTGAAGTACTTCTGAATAGTTAGGCTGTGCAAAAATAACCTGCACTATAAATGCGATAACCACAATAAACACCATTGCGGCAATTACGGCTTCCAAAGGGCGAAATCCTCTGCGCTGTAGCTCAAGTATGGCGAAGGATCCTACTGCGGCGATAAGAGCTGCAGGTAACAAAGGAATGCCGAACAATAAATACAAGCCTAAGGCTGCTCCGATAAATTCGGCAAGATCAGTGGCCATAACGACGAGCTCCCCTTGAATCCAAAGACCGAACGAAACCGATTTGGGTAAGTTCTCACGGGCTACCTCTGGCAGATTCTTGCCCGTCGCTATCCCTAGCTTTGCCGATAAAACTTGAATCAGTATGGCCATTACGTTAGACACAAGCACTACCCAAAGCAGCATATAGCCATATTGTGAACCGGAAGCAATGTTGGTGGCAAAATTCCCTGGATCAATGTAGGCTACACCCGCAATAAAAGCGGGGCCGAGGAATGGCAATAGATTTCTAATTCCTTTAACACGCCCGGTTGACGACATCACTTGAGTATTTGACAGATCGCTCATCACGAACATCTCCATTCACATTTACTGCGTATTTTTGCCTGACCCAAATACTTTTTCTGGACAGACAAAAAGTTTCCTCAGGTAAAAATATATGCTCATATCATTGAAATAGCAACAATAATCTTACAACTTAGAAACGGGGACATTTCCCAAAAAACTTTAGCTATAAATCGAACCTTTTCCAATGAAGGCGGCAATATAGATTGTAAGCTTACTAGGGAGGGCCCTTTTTTCGTGAAAGACATCCATATCGAGCACTGGATCAAACGGTTGAAGGAGGGGGATCCTTCTGCATTTCAAGTAATTTACGAATGGTCGTTTCCCGAAATCTACCGCTCCGTCGTCTTTCTGATGACGGACAAGCATGAGATCGAAGATGTAATGAACGAGATTTATTTTCAGCTGTGGCGGTCCATCGACAATTACGATGCAAATCGTCCTTTCCGATTGTGGCTGTACGGTATCGCAATGAAACAAATACAGAAGTGGAGAACCAAAAGCTGGAGGAGATTTCGGATTTTCAAGAAGAAGATTACGCTTGTCTATTTGACGCCAACGATGGTTTTTGTCGTCCTGATGTCGGTGATGAATACGTTCAAAATATTTCGCGAAACGTACCTGATCGCAGGAGATTATCCGCATGACAGCATTTATACGCTTCAACACTATATGAACAATATGTTCCTCGCGATGGATGTGCAGAAGCTGTCTGCGGCGGCAACGCTGATGGTGATAGTATCTTCATCCTTGTGACCGCATTGCTGCGCTTAGAGAAACGATACACGCAATTTATGGAATGATGCGGGAGGATGAATGAAGAAGAGTTTAACTCGAATATTACCGCTCACGCTGGCGATGGCATGCATCGGGCTCTTGATGCTCTCTCCATTTGTGATTACTTTCACAAATTCGTTGATTATTGGAATATGGTCGAACAGCCCTTGATTTTCTTGAAGGATGCATTTAAGCAGCCCTTATCGCTTTATTTGTCCACCCTTCATAAGGAAGCCCAAGGCATTGGCTTTGCCGCATCGCTGATCTATATGGCGCCGATGGTCCTCCTGTTTTTATATGCGGAAGCTTATTTTATCGAAGGGGTTCAAATGTCGGGGATTAAAGGGTAGCCCTGAGAGCGAGAGGGGGGATAGAATGACTGCTGCGCCCACAGGGGATTTAAATGTAAGGAAAAAACGAAAAATCGTGTGGTTCTCCGGTCTGTTGTTCGGTTCGCTCCTTTTTCTTACCCTGGCAAGCAACACGTTGTTGATATTAAACCTGCCAAAGGTACGAACTGAACTAGGAAGGGAAGGAGCGCTAGTGACAACATGGCACGGTACAGCCAGGCTGATGCCTCGGCAGCGCATCGATTTATCGAACGTATTCGATGGGGAATACGCCGCCCGAGCTGATGCTGAACAATCTGTTCGTCGATAACTATACACGCATTGTCCATACAGAGAAGCACTCTGCCAGCTTCGATGCCCATGCATTCGTTGAGCTGATGGAGCAGGTGAGGACGATGTATGCGGACAAGGTGATCACGGATGCCGAAGTGAACGCGGGAGATTATTTCTTTGCACCTGCTCTGATCCTGTCGCCTGAAGATTATTTCATTGGGCCGGCGATGTTCTATGAGCAGGGGAAGATTTATTATAAGCCGCTCGCTGCAGGGCAACAGGCTGGAGGCACCTTTGTCATGAATATGACCTTGGGGTATGAATAAAAATTCGAAGGTACAGGCGGAAGCGTGGGATTTCATGAAGTACTTAATGTCTGACGAGATCCAGACGATGCCTGATCTGCAAGGGTTCTCCGTCAATAAATCAGTAAATGAGAAAATGTTCAAGGAGCTTGAGGACAAAGGCGCCGTCGAGTCGCCAATGGGGTCCGCGATCCCGGTTCAGAAGGCAGACGGCGACAGGCTCAGGCAGATGGTATCGCAGGCGGTCACGCCGCAACAAAATGATTCGAAGATTCAAGCTATCATCAAAGAGGAAGCAAAGGCTTTCTACAGCGGTCAGAAATCGGCTCAAGCGGTTGCCGATTTGGTCGCGAACCGTGTGACGACTTATTTGAATGAGTAGTCGGCAACAGAAGATCGGGCTCCAGTTCCTGTTGGAAAAGCCAATGCCGATGCTAACACGCTCACATAAAGTAATAGCATGTACCGACAACGCAGACAAAGTAAAAGGAAGCTGATTATTTATGTCTTGTCATATCGGAAGGGTTGTTATTGTAAAAAACGAAGGTACGGTTATTTTCGGAAATGTACGCAATAATTCCCCAAGCAGCGCGTCGAATGACGACGGAGGATCAACCGAAAGCGACACCGACGAGGTCTCAGTTGATGACATTCGATTCAGCGCGTCGATCCCGATCAGTCCGAACATTCCTGATGTCACGATGTCGAAGTCGCAAACAAAAAATAAACAGCGCAGCACGGTACGAGGCACAAATGTTAAAAGCGGCCATCGCCGATAAGGGTACATCCGCAAAAAAAAACCGCGACTCTTATTGCATCGCGGGTTTGAACGATATTTATTAGTAGCCAGCTCTTAAAATTATCACCAAGAGTATGAAGAGTACAAGTACAAAAGCAGCAGCCTGCATACCACCATAAACTCCGCTCAAAGTATTCACCACCGATTTGTTTATTTGTGATTATTCATCACACCGTTAGCTTATGTACGACTGACTAAACGGTTCAGTACAATCACCCAAAGTAAACAAATCTCAGCGAATGCCTATTAAATAAAAAAAGATACCGGCTTGGCCGCATGACCGAGAAGCGATTGCTGCATGTTACCAGAGAAATTGGCATAGTGGAACAGATGGGAATTGGAGCTTTTGTAAGTCCGCTTATTTGCTTATTATTTAGGAACAGGAGGGAGACTCATTATGTATACACCAGCACATTTTAAGATTACCGATATCTCAGTCGCTCATCAGATTATAAGAGAACACAGCTTCGCTACATTATTCTCACAGCATGACGGAGAACCTTATGCGACCCATTTGCCCTTAATTTTAGATGGGGATCGTTTGTACTTGTATGGGCATTTTGCTCGTTCAAATCCTCATTGGAAAGAGATAAGGAATCAAGTTGTGTTGGCCGTTTTTCATGGTCCGCATTGCTATATTTCTCCCTCCTGGTACGAAACCAACAAAGCGGTACCAACATGGAACTATGTGACCGTTCACGTATATGGAGAAGTCGAATTTATAGATGACGAAATTGAATTGATGGATTCCTTGAGTGATATGGTATCCAAGTATGAAGCCGTTAATAGCTCTTACAGGTTGCAGGATATAGATCCTGATTTTCTGAGCGCCATGAATAAAGGTGTACAAGCTTTTAAAATGAAAATAAACAGGGTGGAAGGAAAAGCCAAGTTAAGCCAAAATCATTCCGTACAACGACAGGAATTCGTTGTTCAACAGCTAGAGAAGATCCCAAACACCGACGAGCAAAAAATCGCTTTACTTATGAAACGTAACCTGGCCCGTTAAATTAACGGGGAATATAATGATGGGGCAGCCGTTCTTTCGGCAGCCACGCGGGACTGAAAACCGAGTCGTTCATAGGGCGATTCATTCCGTATTTCGCCTGGGCCAATCGAAACGTCGGCGAGATGGCCGTGTGGGTTCGCGATTGTTAATCGGGAAATATGTTATGATAGAGGCTGTAACCTATAGAAAGGATGAGGATATTGGCTCGTCGTTTGAAAATGCTCAAAAATGTCGCTGTTCGCTGCAGCTTCTAAGTTCCTACCCCAAACTTAGAAGCGAGGTATCAATATAAGATGAACAATCCTTTATTTCACCATTGGTCGGAGATCAAGTATTTGAAGGACCTTGTGTCCAATCCGCTTATTGAAGTGGGAGAATATTCGTATTACTCCGGCTACTATGGAAATCAGAATTTCGAAAATGGCTGCGTACGATATTTGTGGGGAGATATCGAGTCGCGAAAACTATTTAATCCCATTAAACAATTCGGCTGGAAGCTCGATAAACTGATGATCGGCAACTATGTTTGCATTGCCAGCGGAGCCGTCATCCTGATGGGAGGCAATCATAATCACCATCCCGAATGGATTACGGTCTATCCCTTTGCCGAGCAGATAGAACAATCTTACGAGCCCAAGGGCGACACAGTCATCCAAAGCGATGCCTGGATCGGCATGAACGCCATGATTATGCCCGGCGTTACCATCGGCGAAGGAGCTATCGTTGCAGCTGGCTCGGTCGTGTCCAAGGACGTGCCGCCTTATACGATCGTTGGCGGAAACCCAGCAAAGGAGATCAGAAAACGATTCCGCGAATCTGAAATCGATATGCTGCTGGAGATGCGTTGGTTCGATTGGGATCGTTCCTGGGTTGAAAAGGCGATTCCGCTTCTATCCAGCTCCTCAATCGAACGATTGTATGCTTTCTATAAGCAGGAGGTCATTGGTGGATAAGTTAAGGATTCGCGTCGCGGAACGTAACACACTGATATGCCCAAATAGTTAATAGGGTTAATTAAAACCGCAAGGCCATTAGGCTTTGCGGTTTTTTGTCGATTTAACGCTGAACAATTCAATGAGACTAAGACGGATAATGGATGGCATGGAGCCGTGTTCGGCCAATGGAGCTTGCGAAATCTATTCTTTTTTTAAGCATTTCTTAAGCGGACCCAAAGCTATGAGTACCCAAATCGGTAAGAACTTCTCTCTATACTGGCCTTACTTTACATCTTAGAGGGAGGCTTGAGCTTGTGAACACGAATGCTTTACGCGACCAAGATCGCATACCGGAGCTGCAGCTTGTGCGCGCGCTTGCTATTTTATGCGTACTGACCGTGCATGCCAGTGCATCCGCAACGATCGCGATGCAAAACTCCGGCTATTACTGGATCTACAATTTTATCAACGTCTTTATGAGAGTCGGAACGCCCACGTTTATTTTTCTAAGCAGCTTCGTCCTATTTTATAGCTATTATCGAAGACCTTTAGATCGTAAACTAATAAGTTCTTTTTACAAAAAGAGACTGCTGTACATTCTCGTGCCCTATGCTATTTTCTCGGCGATTTACTTCGTCGTGGTGCGTTACGGCTCGAATCAGGCTTTATTCGATGCTGAAGCCTTGGCCACCTTCTGGAAAAAGCTGCTCACCGGAAAAGCTTACGCTCATCTTTACTTCATCTTCATCAGCATTCAGTTTTATGCCTTGTTCCCTGTACTGCTTTGGGCAACGAAACGCTGGACGCGATTGGTGCATTTTCTCATACCGCTCGGCCTTGTCGTTCAATGGGGCTTCGTTCTTCTGAATAAGCACTACTGGCATGTGACGAATAAAGGAAGCTGGTCGCTGTCTTATTTCTCGTTCTTTTTTCTCGGGGCGGCGCTGGGCATTTATTATCCGAAAATCAAAAATTGGATTGTCGTCTCCAAAGCGAACGCGAGCTTGACCCGCGTATCGGCATGGGCGATTTTGTGGACGGCCTGGCTAACCGTTGCTCTGGCTCACGTCTCGGTTT
>Ga0160473_100690_pt1 | contig 21341 bp, 20 predicted proteins | sample HID1975I_E11MG_FD_108217 | JGI IMG/M metagenome (GOLD analysis project Ga0160473, IMG submission 108217) | Enriched soil microbial communities from UW Madison campus, WI, USA - HID1975I_E11 MG | ecosystem: Environmental > Terrestrial > Soil > Unclassified | place: USA: Madison, Wisconsin... | reverse complement strand
GCACCGACCCCTCCGGGGCCCGCGTGAGTCGGCCATGGATGGCCGGCGTTCGGTGACTGAGTACAGGGACGTACGCCGGAACCGACACGCGGGCCCCGGAGGGGTCGGGGCCCGCACCGTAAGCCGACGAAAGCTACCGCACGGTGCAAGCGCAGCCTGGAGTGGGTCCTCGGTCGGGCCCGGACGGATAGTCACCCCAATCGCGGGTGTATCCTATGTGGCTGACGCATAGCCCACGCACCCAAAGGATTTCCATGTCCGTCATCGCCCATTTCGACACCTCCCGTGGCCCGATCAAGGTTGAGTTGTTCGCCGACAAGGCGCCGCTCACCGTCGCCAACTTCGTCAACCTGACCAAGCGTGGCTTCTATGACGGCCTGAACTTCCACCGCGTCATCGCCGATTTCATGATCCAGGGCGGGTGCCCCGAGGGCTCCGGCCGCGGCGGTCCGGGCTACCGTTTCGAAGATGAGGCCAACAACGGCGTCGGCCATGATCGCGGCGTGCTGTCCATGGCCAATGCCGGCCCGAACACCAACGGCAGCCAGTTCTTCATCACCCACGTGTCCACCCCCTGGCTGGATGGCAAGCACACCGTGTTCGGCAAGGTCATCGAAGGCCTGGACGTCGTCGACAGCGTTGCCCAGGGCGATGTGATCAACAAGATCACCATCGAGGGCGACGCCGATGCCGTGCTCGCCGCCAAGGCCGATCGCGTCGCCGAGTGGAACAAGATCCTCGCCGCCTGATCCAACGATTTATTGCCAACTCGGCCCGGTCAGTCCGGGCCGGGTCGTTTCTTACCCCACTGATTCGCTTTACAAGCAGAGGAAACACCCATGAAGACCCCCGTTCGTGTTGCCGTGACCGGTGCCGCCGGCCAGATCGGCTACGCCCTGTTGTTCCGCATCGCTTCCGGTGAAATGCTGGGCAAGGACCAGCCGGTCATCCTGCAGCTGCTCGAGCTGCCGGTCGACAAGGCCCAGGCCGCGCTGAAGGGCGTGATGATGGAGCTGGAAGACTGTGCGTTCCCGCTGCTCGCCGGCATGGTCGGCACCGATGATGCGGAAGTGGCGTTCAAGGACGCCGACATCGCCCTGCTGGTCGGCGCGCGTCCGCGCGGCCCGGGCATGGAGCGCAAGGATCTGCTGCTCGAAAACGCCAAGATCTTCACCGCGCAGGGCGCGGCCCTGAACAAGGTCGCCAAGCGCGACGTCAAGGTGCTGGTGGTCGGCAATCCGGCCAATACCAATGCCTATATCGCCATGAAGTCGGCCCCGGACCTGAATCCGAAGAACTTCACCGCCATGCTGCGCCTGGACCACAATCGCGCGCTGAGCCAGTTGTCGACCAAGCTCGGCAAGCCGGTGGGCAGCATCGAGAAGCTGGTCGTGTGGGGCAACCACAGTCCGACCATGTACCCCGATTACCGCTTCGCCACCGCCGAAGGTGCGTCGGTTGCCGATGCGATCAACGACCAGGAATGGAATGCCGGCACCTTCATCCCGACCGTGGGCAAGCGCGGTGCGGCGATCATCGAGGCGCGCGGCCTGTCCTCGGCGGCTTCGGCCGCCAATGCGGCGATCGATCACGTCCGTGACTGGGTGCTGGGCAGCAACGGCAAGTGGGTGACGATGGGCGTGCCGTCCGATGGCAGCTACGGCATTCCGGAAGGCGTGATCTTCGGCTTCGCCGTCACCACCGAAAACGGTGAGTACAAGCTGGTGAAGGATCTGCCGGTCGACGACTTCAGCCAGAAGTACATCGACAAGACCCTGGCCGAGCTGGAAGAAGAGCGCGGCGGCGTGGCCCACCTGCTGAAGTAAGCGGGCCTGCACAGCAACTGCACAACGCCGGCCTTGCGCCGGCGTTGTGCGTTTGGCGGCCTTGATCCGTTCTGAAGGTCGGCCGGACTAGCCTCGGCGCGTCCACCGCTGCCGGAGCCGGCCATGAAGATGTCGCACGTGTTGCTGTCATTGGGATTGCTGGGCGCCAGCGCCAGCGCCGCCGCCATCGACCTCAAGGGCGCGCAGGACAAGCTCACCGGCCAACCCGCCACGCCCACCACGCCACAGGGCACCAGCGCCCTCACCGGCGCGCTCGGCGGCGGGACGATGCCGGCGATCACTTCGGGCGTGGGCGGCAATGCGGCCGGGGTGCTGCAGTACTGCATCAAGAACAACTACCTCAGCGCAGATGCGGCGGGCGGGGTGAAGAGCAAGCTGCTCGGCAAGGTCACCGGGCAGGATGAACAGAAGGCCGGCTATGACAAGGGCCTGACCGGGGTGCTGTCGGGCAGCGATGGCAAGACGCTGGACCTGCAATCGGTCCCGGCCAGCGTGCGCAAGAAGGGCTGCGACTATGTCTTGTCGAACGCCAAATCTCTGATTTGAGCAGGCGTGCGCCGCACCCGCGGCAAAGCGTCGCTCCGCGCGTGCCGATAGGTTGAGCGAGTCGATCCATGCGACCAAGGTCGCAGGGATTCGCACGCATGCCCGGGCCTATGCTGCAGGCAGCGTCAGGTTCTGGGAGGGGCCGGTGATGAAGCAGGTGCGGTACGAAGAGGTCTATCGCCGTTCGATCGATCAGCCCGAGGAATTCTGGGCCGAGGCCGCACAGGCCATTTATTGGCACAAGCCGCCACAGCAAATCCTGGACTATTCCAATCCGCCGTTCCGGCGCTGGTTCGTCGGCGGCGAAACCAATCTTTGCTACAACGCGGTGGATCGCCATCTCGATACACGCGCCGACCAGCTCGCCCTGGTCACGATCTCGACCGAAACCCAGGTCACCCGCGAGATCACGTACGCGCAGCTGCATCGCGAAGTGAATGCCTTCGCCGCGGTGTTGAAGACGTTGGACGTGGGTCGCGGCGACCGCGTGGTGATCTACATGCCGAACATGGCCGAGGCGGTGTTCGCGATGTTGGCGTGTGCCCGGATTGGTGCGATCCACTCCGTGGTATTCGGCGGTTTCGCCGCGCACAATTTGGCGCTGCGCATCGATGACGCGCAACCCAAGTTGCTGATTACGGCCGATGCGGGCAGCCGCGGCGGCAAGGTCATCCCGTACAAGGCAATGGTGGATGCGGCCTGCGCCGAGGCGCAGTACGCGCCAGCCAAGGTGTTGATCGTGTCGCGGGGACTGGACCCGGCCCTGCCGCGCATCGACGGGCGCGATGTCGAATACGCACCACTGCGCGCGCAGGTCGGTGATACGCAGGTGCCGGTGGAGTGGTTGGAGTCCAACGAGCCGAGCTATCTGCTCTACACCTCGGGCACCACCGGGAAACCCAAGGGCGTGCAGCGCGATGTGGGCGGGCACGCGGTGGCGATGGCGCAGTCGATGCGCACCGTGTTCGATTGCGCACCGGGCCAGGTGATGTTTTCCACGTCGGACGTCGGCTGGGCGGTGGGACATTCCTACAACGTCTACGGCCCGCTGATCGGTGGTTGTACTTCGCTGCTGTACGAAGGGCTGCCCACATCGCCGGATCCGGGCATCTGGTGGTCGCTGTGCGAAAAGTATGGCGTGCGCACTTTGTTTTCCTCGCCCACCGCGATCCGCGTGTTGAAGAAGCATGACGTCGACTACATCCGCCGCCATCATCTATCGCAACTGAAGTATCTGTTCCTGGCCGGCGAGCCGCTGGACGAACCCACGGCAACGTGGATCAACGGCGCGCTCGGCAAGCCGGTGATCGACAACTACTGGCAGACCGAAACCGGCTGGCCGGCGCTCACCTTGCTGCCCGGCGTGGACATGAAACCGGTCAAGTTCGGCTCGCCCGGGTTCCCCAACCTGGGCTATCGGATGAAGGTGATCGACGAGCAAAGCGGCGCCGAAGTCGCGCCGGGGCAGAAGGGCGTGCTGGTGATCCAGCCGCCGCTGCCGCCAGGCTGCATGACCACGGTGTGGAAAGACGACGCACGCTTTCTGCAGAGCTATTTCAGCCACTTCAAGGAGCTGCTTTACAGCTCGCTGGATTGGGCGATCCGCGACGAGGAGGGTTACACCTTCATCCTGGGCCGCACTGACGATGTCATCAACGTGGCCGGGCATCGGCTGGGCACGCGCGAGATCGAGGAGGTCATCTCCGGCCATCCGGGCGTGGCCGAAGTGGCGGTGATCGGCATGCATGACGAGCTCAAGGGCCAGGTGCCGGTCGTGTTCGCCACGATGAAGGTGGCGCCGCAGGATCCGGCCGGCACGGCGCTGGCGTTGCAGGCCTGCGTCGCCAACCAGCTGGGCGCGGTGGCGCGCCCTGCGCACGTGTACATCGTCAACGCGCTGCCCAAAACCCGGTCGGGCAAGCTGCTTCGCCGATCGTTGCAGGCCCTGGCCGAGCGACGCGATCCCGGCGACCTCTCCACCCTGGACGATCCCGGCGCGCTGGAGGAGATCCGCCGCGTACTGGGCGCCTGATCGCAGTGCAGCATCGGTAGGCGCCACGCTGCCCGCCGATGCTGCTACGCTTGGCGCCGACGCGTGGGAAGGCGCGTCTACAGGGGGAAAACATGGGTTTTGCAAAGACCGAGGCGGGCCGCCAGGAGATAGAGGCGCGCACGCGACGTTTGCCGACCGCACTGCGGTCGATCTTGTTGATGGTCGATGGACAGCGCACCGACGCCGAGCTGCGGGCGGTCATCGAAGGCGTGCGCGCGCCGCCCGACGCGCTCGAGCAACTGCGCGACATGGGCCTGATTGCGGACAGCTGGAGCGTCATCACCGGCAAGCCGGTGCTGCCGGCCGCCGCTGCTACGCCTGCTGCGCCAGTGGCGATGCCACCCGCAGCGGCTGCCGCGGCGACCGCCGATACACCGACATCTGCGGTGGTCGAGCCGGTGCCGGATGCCGCGCAGGAATATCGCCGCTTGCATGAGCGGATGAGCGGCGCGGTAGGGCGCTACCTGGGCCTGAAGGGCTATTTCCTGCAGCTCAAGATCGAACGCTGCAGCGATCTGCAGGCGTTACAGGAGTTGTTGCCGGATCTGGAAGCGGCGTTGCGCAAGGCCCGCGGTGCGGCCTTCGCCACGCAGTGGATGGAAGAGTCTGGGCAAACCGTGTCGTCCTGAGGGACGACACGGTCGCCGCCGAGGTCAGGCCAGGCGTTCGGCCTTGAGGGCCGCCTGCACGTCGGCATCGCTGCTCATGCGATCGAAGAAGCCCGCCAAGGCGTCGAACCCGGTCAGGTCAACGCCCACCTTCTGCGCCCAACGCAGGGTCACGAACAGGTAGGCGTCGGCGCCGGAGCGCTCGCCGGCCAGCCAGGGGCGGTGGCGCAGTTGCTCATCCACGCGCTGGAACAGGCCTCGCAGCTTGGTCAATGCGTCCTGCTTGCTCAGGGCAATGTATTGCGCGTCGCCCAGATACGCGGTGCTGCCGAAGATCGGCTTGAACGCCGGGTGCAGGTCCGCATTGATGAAGGCGATCCAGCGGGCGATCTCGGCGCGATTGCGCGCGGTGCCATCGCCATTGAGGCCAGACATCGGCGAGGTGTCGGCGATGTAGCCGAGGATGGCGGCGTTCTGGGTCAGCACCCAGTCGTCGACCGTGAGCACCGGCACGGCGCCAGCAGGATTGAGCTTGAGGTAAGCCGGGGCCTTCATGCGCTCGGCGTCCATGATTTCCAGCTCGAAGGGCAGCCCGGACCAGCGCAGCACGATGTGGTCGGCCAGTGAGCAGGCGCCGGGCTTGGTGTACAGCTTCATGGGAACTCCGCGGTGTATGGACCGCGCATTATCGCCATGTCACCCGGTGAACGCAGCGAGCAGGCAGCGGCAGGTCGTTGCGGCCGCCGCTGCATCGTCCGCGCGTCAGGAGGCGCGCGGACGCAGCTTCTGCACCCGATAAAACGTGTGATCGCCGATCGTGGCCACCTGGTAGGCGTTGCGCCAGCTCGGGCTGGCGATGGCGCTGGCGGCGAAGTGGCTGGCGCCCGGCACGATCTCCTTGCGCTGGCCTGCGGGCAATGCCCAGTTCTGCTCGGCGGCAAAGGCCACGTCCACGGCCTTGTTCCAGGCGACGTTGTTCTTCAGCTCCGTCCCGGGGGCGACCAGGGTCGGGGCGAATTGCTTGCGCGCGGTGACGACCTCGCACATCGAATCGCCCCACAAGCCGCTGTCGAGGCGGCGCAGTGCGACTTCGGCCACGGCCTGCTGGCCGCGAAGGGTCTGGTCGCGGGCTTCCAGGTAAACGGTGGTGCTCAAGCACAGTGAATCGGCGGCCGGTTGCGGCAACAGCTGCGACAACCAGAGAATCCAGGCCAGTTTCATGGGACTCCTTGCTCCGTATGGGTCGACGTCCGCTGTCCCTCCAACGAGAAGAAGGAGTAAGGCGGGTCACGACTTGGCGTCATGGGGAGGCGGCCAGACGGGCCGCCCGAGTTCCTGGCCAGAATCTAAGGGGACCAGGGGGGCCGCCGAACTGGGGGCGACCCGAAAGTGCGCGCAAGGTAGACGGCGGTCACGCAACGCCGCGTGAATACGCGGGCTTGACATGGCCGGGGCAGGGCGCCCCTTCACACGCCCCTTCGGCCGCCCGTTGGGGGCGGCAAAGGGGCTTCGGCCTTGGTTACAGGCGGGCGGCCAGGCGGCTGCCCTGATCGATCGCGCGCTTGGCGTCCAGCTCCGCAGCGACGTCCGCGCCGCCAATGACATGCACCGATACCCCTGCCGCCTGCAGCGGCCCGAGCAGGTCGCGGCGCGGCTCCTGGCCGGCGCAGATGACCACCTGGCTCACGGGCAAGGCCTGTTCCTGGCCGTCCACGCGGATGTGCAGGCCCTCGTCGTCCACGCCCAGGTATTCGACGCCGCCGAGCATCTTCACGCGCTTGGCTTTCAGCGTGGCGCGATGGATCCATCCTGTGGTCTTGCCCAGGCGGGCACCCGGCCGACCCGGGCTGCGCTGCAGCAGCCAGACTTCCCGGCTGGGCGGTTCGGGTTGCGGCGGCACCAGGGCGCCACGCGCCTCGAAGCTTGGGTCCACGCCCCACTCGGCCATCCAGCGGGCGGGGTCCAGGGCCGGCGATTCACCGCTGTGCACCAGGAATTCGCCGACATCGAAGCCGATGCCGCCGGCGCCGATGATGGCCACTTTGTCGCCAACCGTGACCCGGCCCAACAAGACATCCAGGTAGGTCACGACCTTGGGATGGTCGGCACCGGGGAAATCGACCAGGCGCGGGGTGATGCCCGTAGCGAGGACCACCTCGTCGTAACCCTGCAAATCCGCTGGCCCCACCACACGGCCCAGGCGCTGCAACACACCGGTTTCGTCGAGCAGGTGGCGGAAGTAGCGCAGGGTCTCGTGGAACTCTTCCTTGCCGGGGATGCGCTTGGCCACGTTGAACTGCCCGCCAACTTCCGTGGCGGCATCGAACAAGGTCACCTGGTGGCCGCGTTGGGCGGCTACGGTGGCGCAGGCCAGGCCCGCCGGACCGGCGCCGACCACGGCGATGCGCCGCGGTTGCGGGGTCGGCAGGTAGTTCAGCTCGGTTTCGTGGCCGGCGCGCGGATTGACCAGGCAACTGGCCGGCTTGTTCTCGAACACATGGTCCAGGCAGGCCTGGTTGCAGGCGATGCAGGTGTTGATCGCCTGGGCGCGGCCGGCGCGGGCCTTGTTCGCCCACTGCGGGTCGGCCAGCAGCGGCCGGGCGAGCGAGACCATGTCCGCGCCGCCTTCGGCCAGGATGCGCTCGGCCACGTCGGGCATGTTGATGCGATTGGTCGCCACTACCGGCACGCGCACATGCGGCTTGAGCTTGGCGGTGACGCCGGCGAAGGCCGCGCGCGGCACCGACGTGGCGATGGTCGGCACGCGGGCCTCGTGCCAGCCGATGCCGGAATTGATGATCGTCGCACCCGCGGCCTCGATGGCCTGTGCCTGGGCGACGATCTCCTGCCACTGGTTGCCCTCGTCCACCAGGTCCACCAGCGACAGGCGATAAATGATGATGAAGTCCGGGCCACACGCTTCACGGATGCGGCGGACGATTTCCACCGCGAAGCGCATGCGCTTGGCGGCATCTCCGCCCCAGGCGTCCTGGCGCTGGTTGGTGCGTGGCGCGGTGAACTCGTTGATGAGATAACCCTCCGAGCCCATCACCTCCACGCCGTCATAGCCGGCATCGCGCGCCATCGTGGCCGCGTGCGCATAGGCCCGGATCTGCCGATCAACGCCACGCGCCGACAGGGCGCGCGGGGTGAACGGGTTGATCGGTGCCTTGAGCCTGGAAGGCGCGACCTGCAAGGGGTGGTAACCGTAGCGGCCGGCGTGCAGCAGCTGCAGGCAGATCTTGGCGTCGTGCGCGTGCACCGCCGCGGTGAGTTGGCGGTGCGGGCGGCCTTCCCACGGCCAGGACAATTTGCCACCGAAAGGCTTGAGCCAGCCGGCCACGTTCGGCGCGAAACCACCGGTGACGATCAGGCCGACGCCGCCGGCGGCACGCTCGGCGAAGTACGCGGCCAGGCGCGGAAAATCGCGGGCGCGATCTTCCAGGCCGGTGTGCATGGAGCCCATCAGCACCCGGTTGCGGAGCTGGGTGAAGCCCAGGTCCAGCGGCGAGAACAGGTGCGGATAGGAAGAGGCGTCTGGGGCGGGCGTGTCTGCGGGCATATGGATACGCTGGCGTACGGATAACCCATTGTCAGGGATCAGGCCCCTTTCGGCAAAGCCGGCCAGCGCGCTTGGGCCCGTGCTGCTACCACCCGGCCAGGGCCACCTTGCCGATCGTGCGTCCCGACTCCAGCCGTCGATGGGCTTCGCGCAGATTGGCGGCGTTGATCGGCCCCAGCACTTCGGTCAGGGTGCTGCGCAGCTCGCCGGCATCGACGAGGCTGGCGGCGCGGCCCAGGATGCGGTGCTGCTCGACCATATCGTCAGTGCGGAAACGGGCGCGGGCAAACATCATTTCCCAGTGGATGCCGATGCACTTGGCCTTGTAGGGATCGCCGATGCGCAATGCGCCGCTGGGCTCGACGATCAACCCGACATGGCCCTGCGGCGCGACCAGTTCGCCCAGCGCCTCCCAATAGCGATCGGTATCGGTCAGGTTGATGGCGGCCTCGACCTGGGTGATGTCCAGTGCGCGCAACTGCGCGGCCAGGGGTTCGCGATGGTCCACGACATGGTGCGCGCCCATCTGCCGGCACCAGCTCGCAGTCTCGGGTCGCGAGGCGGTGGCGATCACCTCGAAGCCTGCATGCCGTGCCAGCTGGATCGCGATCGAGCCGACACCACCGGCGCCGGCGATCACCAGCAAGCGTCGCCCGCGATTGCAGGCATCGTCGAAGCGATACGGCATGCGTTCGAACAACAACTCCCACGCGGTGAGCGTGGTCAATGGCAAGGCAGCCGCCTGGGCGAAATCCAGCGTGTCCGGTTTGCGGCCGACGATCCGTTCGTCTACCAGTTGGAACTGCGCATTTGCGCCGCTGCGGGTGATGTCGCCTGCGTAATACACCTCATCGCCCGGGGCGAACGCGGTGACATCGGGGCCGACCGCCTCGACAACACCGGCGGCATCGAAGCCCAGCACCTTCGGCTGCGTTTCCACTTGCGGCTTGGGCGAACGCAGCTTGGTATCGACCGGATTGACCGAAACGGCCAGCACACGCACCAGCAGGTCGCGGCCCAACGGCGCGGGTGGGGCGGGCAGGGTGATGTCCTCCAGCGACTGCGGGTCGTCGATGGGCAGATAACGGGTCAGGGCAACGGCTTTCATGGCACCTCCAGGGCCTGGGCGGGGCGGACGAGACCATCCGCCAGTGCGATCAAGCTAACCCTTTCATGGCAGCCGCTGTCACCACCGGTCAATATCGGAAAAGGGCCCAATGGTATTTTTCACATCGCGTGCAGGGGTGTTGTGGTAACACCCTTCATGAAGCTGTATACGTAGCATTCATTGGCTTTGCGGGACGTACGACAGCTTCAACTTGTTATGTGACCGTTAACGCGGTCTTCACTTAAGCGAGCTTAATCTGCGCCGCGATGGCGTGCGGAACGGCCGTCTGGATGTGACGAGACATCTGAACTGAAACCATGCCTCTATCGGTTTTATACCCCCGAAACAAGGAGCTGTATTCATGAACAAGAAAATCCTCACTGCCGCGTTGCTGGGCGGTCTGGCTGTTGCCCAGGCTGCCTCCGCGCAGGAGTTTGATGATCGCTGGTACCTGACCGGTTCGGCTGGTTTCAACTTCCAGGACAGCGACCGCACCACCAACGATGCTCCGTTCGTCACGCTGGGCCTCGGCAAGTTCGTCAGCCCGAATTGGTCGATCGACGGTGAACTGAACTATCAGAACCCGAACTTCGACGACAACCAGGATCTGAACTGGAGCCAGTACGGCATCTCGTTCGACCTGCGTCGCCACTTCATCCAGGAAGGTCGCGGCTGGAACCCCTACCTGCTGTTCGGTGTGGGCTACCAGAAGACCGAAGAAGAATTCGATGCCTTCCCGAACCCGAACTCCCCGGGTGAGCGCAAGGATGGCGAGTTCGCCGCCAAGGTCGGCGTCGGCCTGCAGACCACCTTCGACAAGCGCGTCGCCGTGCGTGCCGAAGTGGCCTACCGTGGTGACTTCGACGACCAGTCCATCGCCGCTCCGGACGAGAGCTGGTTCGGTGACATCCTGGCGTCCGTGGGCGTCGTGATCCCGCTCGGCCCGCCGCCGGCCGCCCCGGTGGCTCCGGCCCCGGTCGCGCCGAGCTGCGCCGATCTGGACGACGACGGCGACGGCGTCAACAACTGCGACGACAAGTGCCCGAACTCGCAGCCTGGCCAGACCATCGGTCCGGATGGTTGCCCGGTGCCGGTGTCGATCGACCTGAAGGGCGTGAACTTCGACTTCGACAAGTCGAACCTGCGTCCGGACGCCGTGGCGATCCTGGGTGAAGCCACCGAGATCCTGAAGCGTTACCCGGATCTGCGCGTTGAAGTGGCCGGCCACACCGACCTGTGCGGCAAGGCCGATTACAACCAGAAGCTGTCGGAGCGTCGTGCGACCGCGGTGTACAACTATCTGACCCAGAACGGCGTGGACGCTGGCCGTCTGCAGGGCCCGATCGGTTACGGCGAGAGCCGTCCGCTGGAATCGACCCCGGACACCTTCCCGGCTTGTAAGAGCGAGAAGAACCGTCGTACCGAGCTGAACGTCCAGAACTAATCTGGCGTGCAGTACTCGAGCAAAGCCCGGCGCAAGCCGGGCTTTGTTTTTTTGCGCGGCTTGAATGCGCGATCCGCGCACGCCGGCACGCTCTGGCTGGTTGAAAGCCTGCGCTGCGCTGCCTACACTCGCCGCGACCACCTACCCACGGAATTCCGATGCTGCGTATCGCCATCGCTGGCCTGATCGGTCTGTCTCTCGCGCCCGCTGCCCAGGCTGCGACCAACTGTGCGCCCACCCTTGGCGCAGCGCCCCTGCCGCTGCCGGCTACGGTCGTGGCGCCTGCCGCTTCCGAATTCGTCAGCCGCAACGCCCAGCTCGGCATGCCCTCCGGCGTGCTCGCACAGCCCTTCAGCAATGACCAGTCGATTGACCGCGTGCTGCTGCGGCTGCGGGTGGAAGGCTGCCAGGACATCAGCAAGGCGCTGCCGGCTGGCGGTACTGCCAATCCGAACGACCCTGCCGCCTACAAGCCGCAGACCGCGTTCGACAACACGCCGTGGCGCTTTGACATGAGCCAGAACGGCAAGCGCATGACCGCCGAAGAATTCGACGCCTGGATGAAGGCGCGCGGCGTGCGCGTGGTCAAGGCGCGTCCGGCCGTGGCAGCGCCGGCGCCGACGCCGGCCGCCGAGACCAAGCCGGCAGAGTCGAAGTAACCGGCGGGGCTGGCAGTGAACCGGCGTCCGCCGCCGGCTTCTGCCCGGCCCCGTGCTTCCACCCGTGCAACGCCCCTGGCGCCACGCCACGGGCTGGCGCGCACACTGTCCAAGCTGGGCGTGTGTTCGCGCACCGAAGCGGCGCGCTGGATCGGCGAAGGGCGCGTACAAGTCGACGGCCACATCGTTCGCGACCCTGAGTTCCCCATTGCCCAGTCCGCCGATGCCGCGCAGCGCCTGCGCGTTGACGGCCAGCCGCTCCAGGGCCCGGCGCGCTACTACCTGATGCTCAACAAGCCCCGCGGCCTGGTGACGACCGCGCGTGACGAGCAGGGCCGGGATACCGTGTACCGCTGCTTCGACGGCGCCGGCCTGCCCTGGCTCGCGCCTGTGGGGCGACTGGACAAGGCCAGCGAGGGCCTGCTGCTTTTCAGCAACGATCCGCAGTGGGCCGCTGCGGTGACCGATCCGGATCGCGGGCCGGACAAGACCTACCACGTACAGGTCGATTGCCGGCCCGATGCGGTGCAGCTGCAGGCCCTGCGCGACGGCGTACGTGATGAGGGCGAATGGTTGTCGGCCCGACGCATCGAAGTCCTGCGCGAAGGCGAGCGCAATGCGTGGCTGGAAGTGGTGCTGGAGGAGGGACGCAATCGGCAGATTCGTCGCCTGCTCGCCACGCAGTCGATGGGCGTGTTGCGCTTGGTGCGGGTGGCGATTGGCGAGCTGCAGCTCGGCGAATTGGCCAAGGGCGCCTGGCGGCCGCTCAGCGAAGCGGAGCGTCGTGCCCTGGTGCCGGAGGCGGAGCGCCGCTGAGCCGCCGCAGGGCGCGCCCGCCAGGTGCGCAGGCCGTCACGCTTCGGCACGGCGGACTGCACAATCCAGCGAAAACCCCGTGCGGTGTCGATCAGGCTGTGCCTACACTCGGGCCATCTCTGGGGAGAGACGACCATGTGGGGAATTGCTGTCCGGCCTTGTGCCGTCCGAGGGCTCGTGATGACTGGCCTGCTGCTTGCCTTGTCTGCCTGCGCCACGCACCACCCGGCGCAAACCGCAGCCGCGCCGCTGCCGGTTCCCGCCGATGGCGGGCGTGACGCCACCGGCGCCTATCGCTTCAACATGACCCAGAACGGTCGAAAGATGACCGCCGATGAGTTCGATGCCTGGATGAAGGCCCGCGGCATTCGCGTGGCCAAGGGCGCGCCTGCCGCAGCACCGGCCGCCGATCGGGCCACGGCCCAGGCGAAAAAGCCGGCGCAGGGCCGTCCCAAGCCGGCGCTTGCCACCACCGCCAAGGCAAAGCCCAAACCTGCAGCAGCCCCAGTGGCGGCAAAGACGCCCGCTGCGCCGACTGCCAAGGCGAAGACTGCGCCGGCGACGGCCACGCTTGCCCAGGCTCCCAAGCCGAAGCCGAAGGCAAAACCCGTGGCGAAGGAAGTTTCCGAGGCGAAGGCGCCGGCCAAGCAAGGCACCAGCGAGGGCTGAGCCCTCGCCGGGCGGCGATCAGTCCTTCAATACGCCCAGCTCGCGGCCAATGCGGATGAACGCATCGATCGCGCGATCCAGGTGCTCGCGCGTATGTGCCGCACTGATCTGGGTGCGGATGCGCGCCTGGCCCTTCGGCACCACCGGGAAGAAAAACCCGATCGCGTAGATCCCTTCTTCCAGCAGGCGCTCGGCGAAACGCTGGGCCAGCGGGGCGTCGTACAACATCACCGGGCTGATCGGATGCACGCCGGGCTTCACGTCGAAGCCTGCAGCCACCATCCGCTCGCGGAAATACGCGGTGTTCTCGACCAACTGCCCGCGCAGCTCGCCGGCCGCCGCCAGCATCTCGAAAGCCTTGATCCCCGCGGCCACCACGTGCGGCGGCAACGAGTTGGAGAACAGGTAGGGACGCGAGCGCTGGCGCAGCAATTCGATCACTTCCTTCTTCGCCGTGGTGAAGCCGCCCAGCGCGCCGCCCATGGCCTTGCCGAGGGTGCCGGTGAAGATGTCGATCTGGTCGAGCACGCCCTTGACCTCGGCCGAACCGCGCCCCGTAGCGCCCAGGAAGCCGGTGGCATGGCATTCGTCGATGTGCACCAGGGCGTTGTACTTCTTCGCCAGCGCGGTGATCTGGTCCAGCGGCGCGATGAAACCGTCCATCGAGAACACGCCGTCGCTGGTGATCAGCTTGGTCTTGCAGCCGGCGGCATCAGCCGCCTGCAACTGCGCCTCCAGGTCGGCCACGTCGCAGTTGGCGTAACGGAAGCGCTTGGCCTTGCACAGGCGTACGCCGTCGATGATCGAGGCGTGGTTCAGGGCATCGGAAATGATCGCGTCGTTTTCGCCCAGCAGCGGCTCGAACAACCCGCCATTGGCATCGAAGCAGGCGGCGTAGAGGATCGTGTCCTCGGTGCCGAAGAAATCGGCAATGGTCTGCTCCAGCTGCTTGTGCAGGTCCTGGGTGCCGCAGATGAAGCGCACCGAGGCCATCCCGAAGCCGTGCGTATCGAGCGCGTCCTTGGCGGCCTGGATCACGTCCGGATGGTCGGCCAGGCCCAGGTAGTTGTTGGCGCAGAAGTTCAGCACCTTGCGGCCATCAGCCAGGGTGATCTCGGCCGACTGCGGGCTGGTGATGATGCGTTCGGACTTGAACAGGCCCTGGTCGCGGATGGCCTCGAGTTCTTCGGCGTAGTGGCGGGTCAGACGGGCGTCGGTCATGGCGGGATCGCAGGAGCGGAAAGACGGCGATTTTACCCTGCCGCCCGCCAGCCCCTCGCCGTGCCCCGGTCGGCTCATTCGCAAAGGCTATAAGCGCCGCGCCTTTGGTCATTTCCCCCCATTGATGTGCAGTCGCAGCATCGCTTCTCCACGGGCAAGGGGGCTTGCCCATCACCGGAGAGGCGGGGAATGCGCATAACAGCAGCAGGCGGTACCGAAAGGCGGATGGGACGTCGTACCGGACTGGCGTTGGCATGTGCGCTGGCGGCGTTGCCGGGCTGGGCGCAGGCCGCCCAACCCACGGTGGAAGAATTGCAGCGTCGGTTGGAGGCGCTGGAGCGTCGGCTCGGCGCCACCCCGGCGGACGCCGCGCCGGCAGGCGAAGGCCTGGCCGATCTGGACCAGCGCCTGCGGGTGATCGAACGCAAGCTGGAAATCCAGGACGAAGAACGCGTAGCCAAGGCCAAGGAAACCCCGGTGGTGGCGGTCAATGACAAGGGCGCTTCGTTCAAGTCGGCCGATGGCGCCTATGAAGTTCGACTGCGCGGCCTGCTGCAGGGCGATGGACGCTTCTATATCGGCGACAACGCCGTGCCGCAGAACGACACCTTCCTCATCCGCACGGCGCGACCGATCATCGAAGGCTCGCTCGGCAAGCTGATCGCGTTCCGCTTCACCCCGGAATTCGCCGGTGACAGCGCCAGCATCGTCGATGCCTATTTCGACGTGCGCTTCGATCCGGCCTACACGCTGCGCGTCGGCAAATTCACCGCACCGGTCGGCCTTGAACGCCTGCAGTCGTCGGCGTCGCTGGCCGATACCGAACGTGCGTTCCCCAGCGAACTGGCGCCAAACCGCGATATCGGCGTGCAGCTGCAGGGCGACGTGGCCGGTGGCACCTTCAGCTATGCGCTGGGCGTGTACAACGGCACCGTGGATGGCCGCGATGCGGTCACCAGCAATCCGGACAACGAATTCGAATACGCCGGCCGCGTGTTCTTCGAGCCGTTCAAGAACGACGCCAGCGCGTGGTCGGGCCTGGGCTTTGGCATCGGTGCCAGCGTGGGAGACAAGCAGGGCGTAGGCAACAATTTCCTGCCGCGCTATCGCACACCGGGGCAGGTGCAGTTCTTCAACTATCGCAGCACCGTGGCGGCGGATGGCCAGAACCTGCGCTGGTCGCCGCAGGGTTATTACTATCGCAACGGCTTTGGCTTCCTCGGCGAGTACATCGTGTCGCGACAAGAAGTCGCACTGGCGGCCAATCGCGCGGACCTGGAGAACAAGGCGTGGCAGGCGACAGCCAGTTACGTGCTGACCGGTGAAGACGCCGGCTATCGCGGCGTCACGCGCCCCTCACGTCCGGTCGGGAAAGACGGCGGCGCAGGTGCATGGGAAGTGGTGGGTCGGTATGGTGTACTGGAAGTGGATGATGCCGCCTTCCCGCTGTTCGCCAGCGCCGACGCGGCCGCACGTCGCGCCGCCGCGTGGACGGTGGGCGTGAACTGGTATCTCACCAGCAACCTCAAATTGGTCTTCAACTATTCACAGACACGCTTTGACGGTGGCGCGACCAACGGTGCCGACCGCGAAGACGAAAAGGCGGTGATTTCCCGCCTCCAGGTGGCCTTCTGATCATGGAGAACCTTTCGATGAAAACTCACCGACTGCGCTGGGCCCGCGCCGCCTCTGCCGCTTTGCTGGCCCTGGCGTTCGTCGCGCCCATCAGTGCCCGCGACGTGCAGTTGCTCAATGTCTCCTACGACCCCACGCGCGAACTGTACAAGGATTACAACGCCGCCTTCGCCAAGCACTGGAAGGACACCAAGGGCGATACCGTCACCATCGAAACCTCGCACGGCGGTTCCGGCAAGCAGGCGCGTGCGGTGATCGACGGCATCGAGGCCGACGTGGTCACGCTCGCGCTGGCCTATGACGTCGATGCGATTGCGCAGAAGGCCAAGCTGATCCAGCCGGGCTGGGAAAAGCGCCTGCCGGACAACAGTGCGCCGTACACCTCGACGATCGTGTTCCTGGTGCGCAAGGGCAATCCGAAGAACATCAAGGATTGGCCGGACCTGTTGCGCACGGGCGTATCGGTGGTGACGCCGAACCCGAAGACCTCCGGCGGCGCGCGCTGGAACTATCTCGCAGCCTGGGCGTATGCGGATCGCATCTTCAAGGGCGATCGCGAGCGCACCTTGAACTACATGCGCGCGCTGTTCCGCAACGTGCCGGTGCTCGATACCGGCGCACGCGGCGCGACCACCACCTTCGTCCAGCGCGGCATCGGCGACGTGCTGCTGGCCTGGGAAAACGAAGCGTTCCTGGCCCAGGAAGAGCTTGGCCCGGACAAGTTCGAGATCGTGGTGCCGAAGCTGTCCATCCTGGCCGAGCCATCGGTCGCGGTGGTCGACAAGAACGTCGACAAGCACGGTACGCGCGAAGTGGCCGAAGCCTACCTCAAGTACCTGTACTCGCCGGAGGGCCAGAAGATCGCCGCCAAGCACTACTACCGCCCGCGCAATCCCGAGTACGCCGATGCGGCCGACGTCGCCCGTTTCCCGAAGCTTGAGTTGGTGACGATCCAGTCCGCCTTCGGCTCGTGGGACAAGGCGCAGTCCGAGCATTTCGCCGATGGTGGCATCTTCGACCAGATCCAGGCGAGCAAGTAGTCCATGGCAGTAGAGGCCCTCACCACGCCGCCGCCGCGTCGCGCGCGGCGGAATGTGATCCCCGGGTTCGGACTGAGCCTGGGGATTACGTTTGTCTGGCTGGGGCTGATCGTGTTGATCCCCCTGCTGGGCGTGTTCATCAAGACCAGCGGGTTGGGTTGGTCCGGTATCTGGCATGTGTGGAGCGAGCCACGCGTGCTGTCCGCGCTGCGGGTGAGCTTTGGCACCGCGTTGGCCGCGGCCGCGTTCAACGCGCTGATGGGGACGTGGGTGGCGTGGGTGCTGGTGCGTTATCGCTTTCCGGGCAAACGCCTGTTCGACGCGATGATCGATCTGCCGTTTGCCTTGCCCACGGCCGTGGCCGGTATCGCCTTGACCGCCCTGTACGGCGGTAACGGCTGGGTCGGCCGCTGGCTCGAACCGCTGGGCATCAAGGTCGCCTATACCCAGCTGGGCATCATCGTGGCCCTGGTCTTTGTCGGCCTGCCGTTCGTGGTGCGGGTGGTCCAGCCGGTGCTGGTGGAGGCCGAGAAGGAACTGGAAGAGGCCGCGGCCACGCTCGGCGCCGGGCGCTGGCAAACGGTGTTGCGTGTCGTGCTGCCCGGCCTGTGGCCGGCGATGCTCACCGGCTTTGCGCTGGCCTTCGCGCGCGGCGTGGGCGAGTACGGCTCGGTGATCTTCATTGCCGGCAACCTGCCTAACGCCACCGAAATCGCGCCGCTGCTCATCACCATCCGCCTGGAGGAGTTCGACTATGCCGGCGCCACTGCCATCGCCGCGGCGATGCTGCTGCTGTCCTTCGGCGTGTTGCTGTTGCTGAACGGGTTGCAGGGATGGGCGCAGCGCAAGGGTCGGGAGTAGGGCACGATGAACCAGATCGCCTCCGAACTTCCCGTTTCGCTGCAGGAGTCCGCCATGCCGGGCCGCCGGTCACGCGACGTTGCCGCCAGTGCCACCACCGAGCCGGGCTGGGTGCGGGCGCTGCTGATCGTCGGCGCGCTGGTGTTCCTGCTGTTCTTCCTGTTGTTGCCGCTCGTGCTGGTGTTCGCCGAAGCCTTGCGCGGCGGCGTGGGCGTGTTCTGGAAGGCGATCAGCGATCCGGATGCCCTTGCCGCAATCCGCCTGACCCTGCTGGTCACCGCCATCGTGGTGCCGCTGAACCTGGTATTCGGCGTGGCCGCGGCCTGGCTGGTAAGCAAGCACCGTTTCCGTGGCAAGCGCCTGTTGGTCAGCTTGATCGACCTGCCGTTTTCGGTCTCGCCGGTGGTAGCCGGCCTGATCTTCGTGCTGATCTTCGGCCGCAGCGGCTGGGCGTGGCCGTTGATCGACGAAGGCTGGCACGTGCACCTGCCGATTCTTGGCGACACCTTGATCCAGTTGCCGAAGATCGTGTTCGCGCTGCCGGGCATCGTGCTGGCCACCACCTTCGTCACGTTCCCGTTCATCGCTCGCGAGCTGATGCCATTGATGGAGCAACAGGGCAGCGATGAGGAACTGGCGGCATTGAGCCTGGGCGCCAATGGCTGGCAGATGTTCTGGCGGGTAACCCTGCCCAACATCCGCTGGGGCTTGCTGTATGGCGTGCTGTTGTGCGGCGCGCGGGCGATGGGCGAGTTCGGCGCGGTGTCGGTGGTCTCCGGGCACATCCGCGGGCGCACCAACACGTTGCCGCTGCACGTGGAGATTCTCTACAACGAATACGCCTACAGCGCCGCGTTCGCCTGCGCCGCACTGCTGGCATTGAGCGCGCTGGTAACCCTGGCGTTGAAGGCTTACCTGGAGTGGCGCCACGGCGAATCGCTGGCCGCCAGTCATCGGCATTGAGGTGAACATGGGCATCCGCATTCAAGACCTGCACAAGCGTTTCGACCAGTTCGCCGCGCTCGATGGTATCGACCTGGATATTCGCCAGGGCGAATTGCTGGCGTTGCTGGGGCCATCCGGTTCGGGCAAGACCACGTTGCTGCGGATCATCGCCGGGCTGGAAGCGGCCGATGGCGGGCGCGTGTTCTTCGGCAATGAAGACGCCACGCGCATGAGCGTGCAGTCGCGCCGGGTGGGTTTCGTATTCCAGCACTATGCGCTGTTCAAGCACATGAGTGTGTTCGACAACATCGCCTTCGGCTTGCGCGTGCGCCGCGGCGACACGCGCTGGCCGAAGCAACGCATTGCCGATCGCGTGCACGAACTGCTGTCGCTGGTGCAGCTGCAAGGCCTGGACCAGCGTTATCCGGCGCAGCTATCCGGCGGCCAACGGCAGCGTGTTGCGTTGGCGCGTGCGCTGGCCATCGAGCCGCGCGTGCTGCTGCTGGATGAACCCTTCGGCGCACTGGACGCGCAGGTGCGTCGTGACCTGCGCCGTTGGCTGCGCGAATTGCATGAGCGCACCGGCCTGACCACGGTGTTTGTCACCCACGACCAGGAAGAAGCGCTGGAGCTGGCCGATCGCGTGGCCATCCTCAATCGCGGCCGCATCGAGCAGCTCGATAGTCCCGCCGCGGTTTACGACCAGCCTGCCTCGCCGTTCGTCTATGGCTTCGTCGGCGAGGTGAATCGCCTGCCGGGGCAGGCGGGGAATGGCCAGGTGGAAGTGGCGGGGCGGCGGTTTGCCTGGCAGGCGGGCGGCGAGGGCGAAGTGGCGTTGTATGTGCGGCCAGAGGATCTGGCGCTGGCCGACGAGGGTTGGCCGGCGACGGTCGTTTCGACCCAGCGCAGCGGCGCACGCCTGCGGCTGCGTGCGCGTTTGGAAGCGGGTGCCGACGAGGTGGAGGTTGATCTGCCGGCGGCGGGTGCAGCCTTCCAGGCGGGCCAGCCCTTGCGGCTGGCGGCGCGTCGCTATGGGGTTTTTCCTGTCGGCGCATGACTTTAGCGTCGATGCGCGAGCCAAGCGCAGGACAGCGCAGGGACAAGGTTTCGAATGTAACGGGCATCAAAGTGACACGGGTGTTGCACTGCAACGAAACCTCGGTTAAGAATCCGTAAAACAAGGATCCATACCGCAGTTTCCTCGCCCACCCCCGCCACAGGAGATGTGCCCTATGAAGCAGTCGCTGCCGTTCGCGTGTGCCGCCGTGCTTGCCTTGTCCTCGCTGTCCGCCACCGCGTTCGCCCAGGAAGCCGAAGAGGAAGATGCTTCGGGCCTGAGCGGTACGTTCGCGGTCACCAACGACTACGTATTCCGTGGCATTTCGCAGACCAACGAAGATCCGGCATTCCAGGCCGGGCTGACCTACACCGCGCCGTTCGGCCTGTACGTGGGCACGTGGGTATCGAACGTGGACTTCGGTGCGGGTGATCCGGATTGGGAAGTGGACGGTTTCATCGGCTACGGGATCGATTTTGCCGAGAACTGGAACTTCGACGTGATGGTCAACCGCTACAACTATCCGGGTGCGGGTGCATCGAACTACAACGAGCTGATCACCAAGACTACGTTCCTGGATACTTACAGCCTGACCGTGGCCTACACCAATGATGTCTACGGTCTGGATGAAGACAGCTTCTACTATGCGCTGGGTGCGGATTGGGCGCTGCCGTCGGACTTCAGCGTGGGCGTGCACGTGGGTCGCACGACGTATTCGTCGAGCATCGACTACAAGGATTACACCGACTACAGCGTGACTGTCGGCAAGACCTGGGGTCCGCTCAACCTGACGGTGGGTTACTACGACACCGACAGCAGTGGCGAGTACGACTTCGGCAAGCAGAATTCGGATAGCCGTATTGCGGCGGTGGCTACGGTTAGTTGGCCGTAAGGCGGGACCGTTCTAATCCCCCGCGCCTGCCGGCGCGCCCCCCCGAAGGGGGGGCTGTTTCTCCATTTGGATCTTTGCAGTTCTGCTGCTCTTTGAAGAGCGGCTCTCTTGGTTCTGCGCATGGCGTCCGGGGGCGATACCCCTTATCGGGGGACGCCAAAAGCGTCCATCCATGGACTTGAGCTCATGTGGCGACGTCCATGTCGCCACATGCCCCCGATAAGGGGTCTCACCCCCGGACGCCCGACAGATCCGGATGCCGGATCGAAGATCAAATGCCGCTTTGTCGAAGTGGGGAAATAACGCGCCTTGCACCGACCCCTCCGGGGCCCGCGTGAGTCGGCCATGGATGGCCGGCGTTCGGTGACTGAGTACAGG
>Ga0160473_100683_pt1 | contig 21571 bp, 23 predicted proteins | sample HID1975I_E11MG_FD_108217 | JGI IMG/M metagenome (GOLD analysis project Ga0160473, IMG submission 108217) | Enriched soil microbial communities from UW Madison campus, WI, USA - HID1975I_E11 MG | ecosystem: Environmental > Terrestrial > Soil > Unclassified | place: USA: Madison, Wisconsin... | reverse complement strand
CTGGAGAGCGGCGGCGTGTACGGATACCGCAAGCTCACGCTGGACATGCGAGATCTGGGCGAGACCTGCGGCAGGCACCGCGTGGCCCGTTTGCTCAAGCTCGAAGGCCTGCGTTCACAGACTGGCTATCGCCGCCGGCCTGGCTTGCGTGGCGGCAAGCCGGCGCTGGTGGCACCCAATCACCTGCAGCTGCAATTCAACGTCAGCGCGCCCAATCAGTCCTGGGTGACCGACATCACCTACATCCGCACGCATGAAGGCTGGCTGTACCTGGCTGTCGTCATCGACCTGTTCTCCAGGCAGGTAATTGGCTGGTCCATGGAACACCGCATTGATACCGAGCTGGTGCTCAATGCGTTGCTGATGGCCTTGTGGCGTCGACAACCCCAAGGTGCGGTGGTCGTTCATTCGGATCAAGGCAGTCAATTCACTGGACACGCTTGGCAGGACTCCTGCGCGATTACAACCTGGTGTGCAGCATGAGCCGACGTGGCAACTGCCACGACAACGCGGTGGCCGAGAGCTTCTTCCAGCTTCTCAAACGAGAGCGAATCCGCCGCCAGATCTACTCGACCCGCAATCAAGCCAGGGCAGATGTCTTCAACTACATCGAGATGTTCTACAACCCAAAGCGGCGCCACAACACTGCCGGCGACCTGTCGCCTGTAGAGTTCGAGACACGCCATTTCCAACGGCTCAAAAGTGTCTAGGGAATCCGGGTCGATTCAATCTCGACGAACGCTTCATGTTTCTCGAAGGAAGCATTCCCGCGTGCATCCAAGCGCATGGCTATGCAGACTACGCGCGGCGAAATGTCAATGCCTATCGCAATACGAGACGCTCCTTGAGCGCGCCAACCGTTCTCGCACTTTCATCAGGCTTCTTGACATACGCGTCCGCGACCGACCCGGAGTACGATTCGATCCGCAACGCGATCGAAGCGGATCCGTTGACCGCGCTTCCGTCATTCGACCTGGAAACGTGCGTTTCGATCATCGTGCAACGACAACTCTCGAAACCGTATCTGCCGGGTAATCAAGACAGTGAGGAGCGACGGATACGGGAGCGATTCCCGAGACTCATGAACTTGGGATGCGTCCGCTTTCGAAGCGATGAGGCGCCAGAGCGAATAGCAGCCCGAATCGAGCGGTTCGCGCGCGAGCGAGTCGCATGTCAGACATGATTCCGATTCCGGATTCATAGCCACCGAGCGCCAGCTGCTTCCCCATCGACTTCCGCAGGCACTCTGCTTGGCGAGGATGGCTCGATGTGGAGGGGGTATTTCAGCGGCCTGCTAAGTCAAGCGCTTCAACGCGAGCCACGAACTCTGCAAATGCAGCCTTATTCATACACTAACTTTCTGTCATGAGAAATTTCTCGCGAGCAGGTGATTTTCAGAGAATAATTGCGCTTGCGTAATGTCTGCGCAAAATCGCCGGCCACTATAATATAGACGAAGTCAATGCCGTGCAACACAGTCTCCCAACCGCTGACGTCATGCGCAGAGGCGAGAGAGGATTTCCGGCAATAGCCGATACGCTTCAGTGCTCGCCGGTCGATCGGCCCATTGACGACCAAACTCATGCCTTGCATACGATTCGCTTCCTTCCGCCACACGATCGGCAGATAATCCGATCAAACTCAAAACGACCGAATTGGCAATTGCGGGGGAAAGCACGAATGCCGCCGATGAAGATTGACATATGATTTTCCCTCCCTGCCAAAAAACACAAACAGGCCGACTCAGCGCAGGGCACTTTAGAAAGTTTCCGACGTCGGCAGCAGTCAAGAATTTCGGCCAAAATGACGAAAATGCCGCCAAATACTGGCAAAGTATTGCATGCGCATAGACGGAGCCCTTCCATTCGTCGAGCGATTGATTCTTTGCCGACATAATTCGGCCCGAAACAAGACATGAAATGGGCTCCAAAAGCAATCGTATACGGGCATCCTTCAAACTGCGCCGAAGCCGTGCAATTCTATATTTTTCGCGAAAATAATAGTCTCCCCGGGCACTTAGTAGCAAATCGACGCTGTGCTCAAGATGAATTCTGCAGCGCACTCTTATCTCGTCTTCCCCAAGCGAGTCCGAGAGGCCGGCTTTTACGTCAGAAAAACTCTTGAGAGCAAGAGACTGTTGAAAATCGAGCAGATCATCGAGAAAGTCTTGAAAGCGAGATTTTTTAAGTTGCTCGCCATGCGCCGCGTGCCCGTAGACCGGTTTGGCAAACAGAAGTCGCCGTCTCGAATCCAATTGCCAAAAGGAACTCGACCCAGCTCCGCCCTGACGCTGCATGCCGGTAATTCTGCAATATTCGCCTAGGGTGAACAGCGTCGCTTCCACACGCACGCCTGCGACGGCAAGCGCCAGAGCCCCCGAAGCCCGCTCTCCGCCATGGACAATCACAAAATCGATATCGGACCCTGATGCGGCCAAGCTTTCGGCAAATGATCCGCCAATCAGAACGAAATTAATATCCAGGCCTCGGCGCCTGGATTCCTCCAAAACCGCGGATAGCGCAGTCTGCACCAATTCGGTGTCGCTAATTATTGTCTTGCTATTCAAAATCAGTTCTCGACTATCGTTCAATCACCACGGATTCGTCTATTGCACGCCTCTCGACTCCTTGTATTCAGGCGGTTTCACGGGCCACGTAGTCAATGGAATAATTCCTGAAAAACCGGGCAGGCTCCGATGCCCATTTTCTGGTCATATCCAGGAGCCGCTCGAAAATTTGTTCTCCATGTTTCCTGTGCATTTGTTCGGAATCGAGATATTCGCGAGGCAGATAGTCATACACCCCTGACGAAGCGAATACGGACTTCGAGAACTTGGCGCCGTTTGCATCAAGGATGGCAGGACTGAAGTACCGGATCGGGAGATCTGGGTATGGCACACCCAACATCGTCGCGCCGAGTGCTGACACGTTCCAAGCCCACGCGCCACCCCAATCTGCACCATCCAGCATTACGGCGATTCGCTGCGCATCACGCGCTTGCACAGCAAGCGCTGCCATCTTTACGATGTCCCGAACTGCGGTACCTGTGTCGAAATAGCTGCCACTTTCGATCCCAAGGGCAGCGGTGTGTCGACCATGGACAGGACAATCCATCGAAAGAGTTACCTCTTCAGTCTCCAATTCTTCAAACGCAAGGGTCTTCGCGGCTTTGTCTATCAGCCCACACACCGGGCAGGGGAAACGCACGTGAATGTTGGGCTCATGCAGGCCGAGCAGCGGTTGAAACTCTGTCCTTCTTCGAATCAGTTGCAGCAAGAGTTGTCGGACTATGGGGGCTTCCTGAAACTTCCGATATGACTGCATTACTGTCTCCACTCCAGTGCGAGCGGCAGCAAAACGAATCAACCTCTCGAACTCGGGAAGATAACGATCCAGTCGGGATAAACCATCAGCGCCACGTGTATCCGCCAGCGATCGCTGATAGGTCATGCCCAACGCGCTCTCTACTTGACCCCGGGCGTTCTCGAGGTAGTCGAACGTCACCCGCACTGGCAAGCCAGTGCGATCCTGCAGATGCTCGGCAAGCGCAAATGCCGAAAAGATCGTGGTTACGGTCCCAAGATGCGGGTTGCTGTTCGGCTGAGCGGATGTATTCAGCTCGATAGCCTTCTGACAACCCACTCTAGCGACGACCAAGTCCGCGACCTGATGGCAGATATGACTCAGTGCGACTGGCGCAAAGACATCCGGATAGCGTTTTGATGGTTTGTTATTGATAGGAGTGGGTGTCATGAATGACTTCGTACCGCGGCTTCGATCCACAAAGCGCTAGCAGATGCTCTTCCCATGCGTCTACTGCGCGCTGACGCTCAACGTGGTTTAGAGACGGGCAGAGCGTCAGTCGCGCTGACTCGTCCCGCGGAGACACTTCCCAAATGCCTCGAACGCGGCCACGCAAAAGCACGCTCGCTCTGGCTTCGCCAGTGGAATGGAAAAGTCTGCTAAGAGCATAAGGGCTGGCATAACGGTCTCTAGTGTCAAAGTATGCCTTGATGAATGGGTCCTCGTAGGCGAGGAAAATCATGGGGTCCTGGCACGATGCTTCGAGGTGTTCTCCACTACAGGCGGGATTGGCGTACCACGTCTTGTTTCCGCTATGGATCTGGACGACACGATCTGTGACGGAGAGTTCGTCAAGACATGTCTTAAGCGTCCGAGCGCCCAATGCGGACCACCAAGCAACATCTTTGGCGCTTACCGGGCCGTACGCGGTGATATAACGCAAGACCAAGTGACTGACCGCATCCAATGTATCAACTTGCGGTATAGGCCACGGCCGAAAATGCCTCTGCTCTCTTCGCCAGTCGTAAGCGATGTTTGTCATCCGGATATCTCCGTTGTCCCAAAGCAGTCGGCAAATCTGCCATGAAACATAAGCCTCTGATCTGTCGCCCCTTACGACGTGCACAGTTTTCAAAAGCTCTTGCGCAAGACGAAGCAATTCGTCTTCCGGAATTCCTTCTTCCGATAGATGGTCGATCAAGCTGAGCCTCAGCGCATTGATCGATCTGTCATCCAATCCAAGTCTTCTCAAGGATCTGAGACGACGCGCGACGCGATAGCCCACCGTGGCACAGTGAAACTTCGCGAACTCACTCTCCAGCACGTAGTGCAGGGTTGACCGCATAAGCGGCGCCTTGACCAGCGGACATTCGGTTGGCGGCGTAAGACTTGCATACTCTCCGGCACACGCGCGCCGTCCAACAAGCGTCATGTGAGGGGTTTTGATCCGGGCGGCATGAAGCCCGACGGCCCGAGATGCGATCTCCGAAGGTAGGCATGCCTGCGCTGAAACAGCATGCAACTGCGTGGCCGTTGCCCGCCGATAGAAGTCGTCGAACCTCGTCATCGCGAAAGTTTCCAATGCTTTGCATGGCGTAGAACCTCGGCGTGCACTATCTTCCCGTCACATGTAACCAAGCCCCGCTGCGACACTGGGTCTTCAGTACCTGTTCGGAGACTTTCAAGCAGGACGATGAGATAAGGGGTGTATATGGTGTTGACCAGTTGCACGGCCGTCGCAGGAACTGCTGCCGGATAGTTGTCAATCTTGCAATGCAAGACCCCGTGCTTCGCAAAAAGTGGCGACTCAAGAGAGGTCTGCCGATCGAACGTGGGCATATATCCGCCGCCGTAACCAGCGGTCGCGTCAACAAGCACCGACCCGGCACGCATCGAACGAACCACATCCTCCGTGACCATTGGAGCCGTATCGAAGGTCGATATCAGAACCGCGCCGATCACAAGATCCGACGCGGCAATGCTGGAGGCCAGTACATCGCCGGAGTTGATCTGGATCCCGAGATTATCCCCATACGCGCCGAACCTAGCCTCCGCTCTGTTCTGGCCGTCAATTCCTGAGGTCAGAAGAGTGACGCGGCACCCCAGTGCGAGAAGCGCCTCGGTGGCCGCCCCACCGACGTTGCCCGAACCAATCACTACACAGTTCACAGCGTCTGCGCCGTCATGCTGGAAGCCGGGGGCCTTTCCTAGCCCGCCATGGTGTGCCTGAAGGAGCCATACGCCATAAAGGGCTGCCATTCGGCCTGCAATACGACCACCTGCGACGGCAAGGGGGAAACAGCCATCCGCCGTCTGAAAGAACTCATACGAATAGGCCGCTACGTTCGACTCGAGAAGCGCTGCAGTCAGAACCGGGTCCCCCTCGGCGTGCAAAATGCCTGTCAACGTCAACCCGCGACGAAAGAAGCGGAACTCCTCTGGCACTGGAGCCTTGTACTTGACCACGATGTCCGCCAAGGTCCAAACTGCTTCTGTGTCCTCGATCTGCGCACCGGCTTGCTGATAGGCAGAATCGCCGACGCTGATGCCACCCCCAGCGCCCCGCTCCACGATGACTCGCCACCCTCGCTTGACAAGTTCTTCAACACTCTTGGGCAACAAAATTACTCGGCGCTCGCCTCCGCGAATCTCTTTTGGCACGCCGATTGTTTTAAGCCGCATTGACTGTGGCTCGCTCATGTGAGCAGTCCATGATCCACTGCGTTTTCTGACTTCGAGGCCGAACGCTTAAACAGAGGATTGCGAACGGCCTCGATGATTCGGTGCAGGATGGAGACGGCTCGCAGCGGTTCTGCCAACGTGCTCGTCTCCTTGGCGAGCAACATGTACTCAACTTCGCTAGCAGCTATATGATGCATACCTGCAAGCTCCGAACGGTTAGGCACGCCGCTTGTGGCTACGCTTTCACACAGTTGCGTGCAGACGATGCATAGTCGCCCGAATGCTCGGCACGCCTCAATGAGATGGTCCTGCGCTTCCCCCAGATAAGCAAAGTCCATGTTTAGCGCCAGGTCACCGCGCGCCACCATGATGCCTTCAAACTCACGGATGAACTCGGGCAGTTCTCTGATGCCACACTCAGTCTCGATCTTTGCGATCGCCTTGTAGGCCGAGCGGGGGAGACCATGACGTTCGAGGAGCACGAATGCTTCTTTCGCGCTCTTCAGGTCTTCCACGAAAGAAAAGGCAATGCATTCTGGCCGAGTTTGCGCAACGAACGCGGCCAGATCTTCGTTCCTTGCCGTGGCCGTCAGATCAACAGCACCGAAGTTGAGCGACTTTTGGCACGGAAGATAGTGTGTGGTGATGGCCTCGCCAACAAAACTGTTGCTATCAATGACCTGATGCACTCGCAGTGCAAGCTCCCCGTCCCCTACCGTAACGATCTGGTCCTTTGTCACCCTTTCGCCCAGTCGAGGAACGTCGACCGGGACGAAAAGGTCTATCGAGTCCGTTGCAACGCCAGAAGCAAAAGTCAGGCGCGAACCTCTTTCAATAAGATGCCTTGGTTCCGGTAGCATACCGACTCGATACTTTGCCCCCGGAAACGGGACATCCAGCATCAGCTCGATGCTGTCGCCCTGTTCCGCCTGGACCTCACGGAAGAGTCGCATCCGGCGCGAATGCTCCTCGAGACCAAGCTGCGCCGCGAGGTTGTACCGGAACAGACTCACACCGGCGCGACGCAGTTGTCTCAGCATCTCAATGCCACATGTTGTTTGCCCGATAGTTGCAGCAATCTTCGTGATGCCAGTGATATTCTTACTTTGAGTCATCGATGCGTTCCTGCAGTGCCCGCTTCAGCTGCGAATGGTTGGAGAGATAGAAGAAATATTGCGGTGGATGGAACCCAATCTCGCGCAGTTCCAGAAGAGAAAGTGGTCGAAACTCCTTGAACTCCTCAATAGGAATCGCGTAGCCGCCTTGAGTCGGAACAAAGTATTCTTCTACTGCAGCGCCGTTTCCCGGAAGCATCTCTTCCGCCAGGCATCCGATTTCCTGGGGGTTACCGAAAATCGGCGTGCCTAGCCTCATGTACGCCGAAAGCTCCCGCTTGGTTCCGCTTCGATATATATAGGCAATACATGGTCCGTTGCGCCAGCGCCTACGAAATTCAAGCTTCTTGACACCAGATTTAATGAGTTCGTACGCACGATCCTGAAGGCTCATCACGATTTCCGTGGCCGCCATAGGATCAAGAGAAGGGAAATTGATGCTCAGCTGTTGCTCCATTTCTATTCCAAAGGGTAATCTGGGCGAATTTGTAACTCATCAACTTCAGCGAGTCCCCATGGCATTACCTCATTTGCACGCGCCGAATTAGCTTCCAAGTATTCGGCGAAGTTCTGCACGGTACTTTGAACGCGGTCGCCCTCCGTCGTGAGCTTTGCTGCGCAGAAAACGGAAAGCGGGTCAAGGCTAAGGAGCTTCTTACGCTTGATGGTTTCATCCCAAGCCCAGTACCGCCACTGGCAATGGTTGGTGCGGCGGGCCGGCTGCTCCACCAGACACATGCCATCGAGTGACATGCCCATTGAGCGATAGTATGTGCTGAAGAAGATTGGGCTGAACTGAAAGTATCCGTGATCCACATACCCTGAGGTGGGACTCATATGGATGATCACCCCTTCAGGCCGCAGCGCGGTGACCAGATTCTCGATGGCCCGGACCGGGTTAAAAACATGCTCAAGCGTGCCTGCATCTATGATTAGGCCGTATCTCGACTTGAGTTGTTCTGGCATGGGCTTAGTAAGGTCGTGAATGATGTCAGCGCCCTGATAACCGTCGATATCTATGGCCTCAACTTCCACGTCGCCAAGCAGCATCCGGAACACAGTTATGTCGTTTGTATAGCCGGCGAAGCGATCGAAATCCAGGCCGACGATGTTCGGAACCTCGAATTTCTGCAGCGGTTTCACGCACGGCTCAAGGCCTTGCGCCTTGATTGCCCACGCGACATCTGCAGCACTTCCGAAGACCATCTGTCTTCCCAGGAGCAACACGGGGCCCCTCAACGCAAGCCGTGACTTCAGCCATGCAAGATAGCGAATGCTGCTGAGAGAAAGACTCATAGGATCTCTACACGGCGTGCGATGCCAAGCGATTCCATGAGTTGCAGACAGGGAATCGTTTGCTTCTTGGGCGCGAACGCCAACCAGTCCGCCTGATTGTTGAAGAGTTGGTTCTCGATAGGATGTGAGAAATGGGCCACAGGGATGTTTGCTGCGGGGCATTTCCGCTCCATCCATCGATGGGCGTAGTCCAAGAATAGTACCTTGCGCGTCATTGAAGAGAGGTTTGGCTTGCGGGTATGCCAAACGCGGCGCTCAAAGACAATCGCATCACCTGCGTTTACCAGCACGGGCACGGCAAGAGAATCCAAGTCACCCTCAGGCCTCATCCGCCATTTATGGCTTCCTGGGACGACGTGGAAGTTTCCACGCCCGAGCTCAGATCCATCAGTTAGCCAGACTGATGTCTTGATCGAGTAACGAGGTTCCACTCCGTTGTGATGCTCGCTCGAAATGCGCCCGCCGTCTGTATGGAAATCCATGGGGGACTTATTCCTGTTCTGAGGTGGATTGATGGTAAAGCCTGCGTAGTTGACATAGATGTTCGGCCCGAGCAGCGCGAGCATGGTTCCGAGAAGGCGCACATCCCGGGCCAGCGAACGAACTGCGTCGATCGCCTCAATCGCGCCCCCGCCGACCTCTACCTTGCTATGCGGCCGCTGTGGATCGGTAGCCTGTTTCCATATCAGATCCGCGTGCCGTGTTAGTTCTGCCCTTGCTTCCGCATCGATCAGGCCCCGGATCACGGTGTAGCCGTCCGATTCGATCTCATCGCATAGCCTGTGAATCATCTCGACATGCTGTTCTTTTTCATTCATGGCCAATAGCAACTCCATGGGTCTGCAGGCTCTGATAGGAGTTCCCGGACTAGATCTCGATCTGCGCCGCTATCTGCGATATCGGGCACCCACAGTCGCTGCTTTCTTCGTAGCCATGTAACGGAATACTCGATGAACACTGCAACTCGCTCATTCGAGGAGTCGTTCCAGGTTCGTGTGTGGAGAGTGCGTCGATCGAAGAATGTGACGTCGCCCGCGTCTGCCAATACGTCGTAGTAGTTCGAGGGGGCCAAGTCAAGGGTTCCGATCGTCGCCCGATCGAGGGCATGCGAGAACGGAAAGAGCCGGAGATTCCCCTGGCTCCTTCCGACCTCCGACAACCATACCGCCGCCTTCAAGGTCAGCCTGGGAGGCAGCAGCACCCCAAGATCCCTCTCAATCCACGCCCCATCACGATGAACACCAACGCCCGATGTGGGGTCAAAGCCGAGCATTGAAGGCTGGCAAGCGCGAGTGGACGTTTCAACTTCCTTGCGGGTTGAAAGCACCTCCAGAAGGCTCATTTTGACATGTGGCGAAAGAGCGGCGCGAGCCGTTTCGACGAGTGCCTTATGCGTAAAAATTTCCGCGAACCCAAGCAGATCTCTCCCTGTCGGACGCCAGACGACGTGTGCACTATTCTGGCGCTCGGCGGCAGTACAACTATTTGCGTGCGCTCTAATGGAAGAAACTGTATTGTGGGAGAAAATCCCTTTGCAATGCACGAAACCATTAGCATTCAGCGTACTAGTCGGCATCTCAGCGTCTTCCACGAAAAAGTACTATTTCTGCGTAGTCTTGCTCGAAGGGTAGCGGAATTCTCGAAAGAGAAATCTCTCCGAAGCCAGTATCGGAAAGTATCTTTGGAAGAACGGTCAAATGTTGCTTGCGATCCCCGAGCCGTTTTGCATAACTTGGACGAAAAATCCACGACGCGCCGAACAGCATCCCATCTTTAGCCAGCGCCCTCTTTGCATTGAAAAGAAATGCGCTCACCTCGTCGCTCGAAGAAGCAAGGCCTAGCAACCCAAACGCCGAAATAGAATGAAATGGCGACAAGGGCGGCCATTCGGAGAAGGCGTCGAATGCCAACACGCTTATCGGGACTTCGCACAGCGCATCCAGATGCCGCGCTGATTTATTCAGGAGCCGGACTGCCTCTTGGTACGCCGCGGGCCACTCACGTCTCCTTACCAACGCGCGTGTTATTTCAAGCGGCGTCATTGAGCGGTCAGACAACGTGATCGACGAGGTTTCAGCGGGCGCTGCGCTCGCCCAAAAAAAACTGCACGGCCCCGCACCAACATCCAGCCACCGCCCCGCCTGAAACGATCGAGACGCCCAGGCGAGGCACTCTTCAGCGCCACAACCTCGCCTGAGCGGCCCGTTGTAATTCTCATGGAAGTATCGCTCGTAATACTGATGCGTATACTCGATCATGACTGGTCCCTACAAACTTCGTATATCAAACGAGTGGCATCTGATGCCGGGCCGGGAAGATAGGAATTCCATGAAGATTCAATACGAAGACGAGCGGTTGCACACGACGCCCGAAACTCTTCGTCGGTGTAGCGCCAAAGACGGACCTGTGCATCTTGATATTCAATGCATCCACTCACCTCATCTTCAATGAGGTATTTGAAAAGGAAATGAATGAAATTATTGGCGACGAAATGGTGCACATAGCGCTTTACCATTGATCTGTGAGGAATTCTCCTTTCCCAACTGAGCCACTTCTCGCCATTTGTCTTTCGTGCGTCAAAATAGGAAGGTGTGCCGCACCCTAATTCAAACGTTGCCAGATCAATAACGGCGAAGCCTGCCGGCCTGAGCGCCCTACGGATGCTTAGCAATACAACTTGCAGCGCCGTCGGGTCAAACATCTGGATCGCTTCGGCCGGCACGATGATCGTGTCATAAAGAGATTCTGGTAGCTGCCGAATATCTCCAACGAGTGCGCATGCGGGGTCCTCTCCCGCATTTTCCATTTTTTCCCTTAGAATATTTATCATTTCCGGCTCGATATCCATGAAGAACGTCTGCGGCCTGTTCAGAAAAATAGGTCGCAAACGTCCAATGCCACATGGCACTATCAAGACCGAACCGGCAGCCCCTTCCAGTCGCGTACGGTAGAAGGAGTAATCGCTATCGTTGCATTGCTCTAAGTGGTAGAGCTGCGCACGAAACTCGTAGTTTCCCATCATAAAAGTGAGTGTCCCTCCATCTGACTACTCGATTTAGTCGAGACAGTTTTTCTAGAAAACGGCGGATTGCAAGTCTTGGCAGAGTTCTTGTATTAACTCTGCCGGGGTCAGGCCCCAGTCGGATACGACAGATATTTTTCATCGATGGTTAGTCGTGCTGGCGAAGTAGCAGGACTGGCGAGTCATCCGAACCGGTCCGCGCTGAAATTCAGGTGTTCATCTACATCGAAAGTCCGCGACCGGAATGGCATCGCGTTGTCCAGCACACACTCCTCCGACACGTATTCGCGATCGCTGATCTTCTTTCCCCGCGTAAGACAGCGCAGGTGAAAGCTGTTCGCCTTCAGAAACCGCGCCAGGAACGTGATGGCTTGGTCCGGCCGGGTGGCAGGACCGCAGGTGTAGACGTCTACGGCCGCATAGCCTTCCTCCGGCCACGTATGCACCGACAGATGCGACTCAGCCAGAAAGACAAGGATGCTCACGCCCACCGGGCTAAAACGATGGCAATTGACCGATAGGACGGTAGCCCCGCTGTGCAGTGCAGCCTGCTTGCACGCTTCCTCCACGCGAGCAGCGTCAGCGAGGCGGGCGAAGTCGCAATCGCTCAATTCGGCAAGGATGTGCATGCCAGCCGTACTCAATTCCGATTCCTGTTGAGGTGAGGTTCGTTGCACCGGCATCCGCAATGCCGGTCAACAAGACTTGCCCTGTATCCTGCCGGTGCGGCAGACCGCACAAGATGCCTTCGCGTGTTCGACAGGGCTTTTTCTGCTGAAAGCGGCTGCTCAAGATGACGCATGGACGTGCTCATGTTTGCCTTGTCGTGTGTTTGGTCATGGCTTCACGGTGTCTCCGCCCATCGCCTGATACAGCGTGACGAAATTCTGCAGCTGGCCCAGGCGGGTCTGCGCCAGTTCAAGTTCGGCGGTGCGATGCGACTCCTGCGCATCGAGCCACATGCGCAGCGCCACCGCGCCCGCGCGATATCGGATCTCGTAAAGACGCTCCGCTTCTCGCGCGGCAGCGAGGTTTTGTGCGCGAAGCTCCGCCTGTTCGGCCAGGCGAACGCGCGCCGATAGCGTGTCCTCCACGTCCGCGAACGCCTGATACAGCGCCCGACGGAATCCAATGACCGCCGACTCGTACTCGACCTGCGCAACCCGTGTATCAAGACGCATCGCCTTGAGGTCCAGAAATGGCAGATTCAGCCCGGCGCCGAGCAGCGCCACCGGGTTCGCCAGCACGCTGCCAAGCGAAGTGCTGCTCGATCCCACGCCGCCCGTCAGTGACAGCGTCGGGTAGTAACTGGTCCGCACCACGTCAACATTGGCGAGACTCTGGCGCAGCCGGAGCTCGGCGGCGCGCAGATCGGGCCGCCGTCCCAGCAGGTCCGCGGGCAGACCGTCATCCACCACCGGCAGCGCTATCGCAGGCAAGGCGGCCGGCTCTCGACCGAGCACTTCGTCCAGAACGTTGCTGCCGGGCGATGCGTTGAACACGAGCGCCAGCGCATTGCGCGTTTCGACCTGGGTTTGCCGCAGTTGCGACAAACTGCTCTTCTGCGTCAGAACCGTCTGCTCTGCTTCGCGGCGCTCCAGTGCGGATACGATCCCCGCCAGACTCTGCGCATCCACGAGTTGTTGCGTGCGCAACGCCGTGGCGAGGCTCTGCTCTTCGGAGGCCAGCCGCTGATTAAGGTACGCCAGTCGCCAGTAGAGATTCGCTGTAGTCCCGATCACGTTGAGACGTACGGTCTCGCGGTCGGCCTCGGACGCCTGGAGCGCCCATTGCGCGATGTCCTGCTGTCGGGCGAGCCGTCCCCACAGATCGATCGTGTAGCTGACGGATCCGCGCACCATACCGTTGGTGTTCCGCACGGACTCGCCGCGATGCAGATCGAAGTCCCGGCGCACAATGACACCCGCCTCGAGCCCGAACTGAAGCGGATCGCCCGCAAGCCCGGCGCGAAGCTGGGCTTTCTGCACGTTGAGCGCGGCGGTGGCGAGATCGTTGTTGCGGGCGAGCGCGGCGTCGATCAGACGATCGAGTCGCGCATCGCCAAAGCGTGTCGACCAGGGCGCGCAATCCGCCGTCACGTGCACGTCGACGGCCCTTGCCTGGGTCCAGCGCGCCGGCGTGTCGACCGGCGGGCTCATATATACGCTATGCGCGCAACCGGCCAGCACGACGCTTGACAGGCTCAGTGCGCCCGAGACGCCACGTGCCGTTCGGGCGGGGGTTGCCTTGACAGGCATGTCGCAGCGCAGGTCGTCTGGAGCTGAAATGACTCGCATGGCCGCTTAGACCGACGATCCGTTGATGGACTCAAGCAGCGTCATCGCCTGCTCAGGCGTGACGATCGAATCGATCCGACCGTCCTTCATGACCATGATCCGGTCCGCGGAAAGCACCGTTTCGGGACGATGCGCGATGATGATGCGCGTGATCTTCAACGCTTGGATCGCCCGATTCACGGCCCTCTCGTTCGCCACATCCAGATGACTCGTCGCCTCGTCAAGCAACAGGATCTTCGGGCGTTTGTAGAGCGCACGTGCCAGCAGGACGCGCTGCTTCTGGCCACCGGACAGCACCGTGCCCATATCGCCCACGAGGGTGGAGTACTTCATCGGCATGGCTTCGATTTCGCTCTCGATGTTCGCCATGGCCGCGCACCGCGCTATCCAAGCTTGATCGGGACGTGTGTCGAATCCCGAGATGTTCTCCGCGATGGACCCACCGAACAGGATATCGTCCTGCAACACCGTTCCGAATACGCTGCGGACAACCTCCACGCTCATTGACTCAGCGTCCTCCCCACCGATGAGGATGCGGCCCTTGGCGCCCTGGTAGATGCCGAGAATGACGTTGAAGATCGTCGACTTACCGCACCCCGAAGGTCCGATGATGGCGACCGACTCGCCCGCCTCGACCTTGAAATTTAGCCCGTTGATCACGTTGCGCTCGAAGAGCGAGTACTGAAAAAACAGGCCCTGGCATTCGAGGCTGGACGCCAGCCGGCTGGTGTCGCATTCCAGATCGCGGCGTGTTTCCTCCGGCCGGGAAAGCACGATGTCTGCCAGCCGGTCCGCCTGGAGCTGCATGTTCTGGATGACGAACACGTTGTCGATAAGCGCGATCACGCGGTTTTCGAACATCAGCTTGTAGCCGAGGAAGGCGATCAGTGCGCCGATCGTGTATTCGCGATTGATGACCAGCACCGCGCCGCACCAGATCACCACAATGTTCTGAACATCAAAGATCAGAGCCCTGGCGAACTTCAGCCAGACGTCGATTTTCAGGGTGCTGATCTTGGCATTCGTTTGGTTGACGAACAGCGATATCCACGCGAGCCGGCGCTCCGCCTGCTGGCCATAGAGCTTCACCTGCCGGATGCCTCGAATGGTCTCGAGCAGATAGGAACTCTGCTTGGTTCCATGCACGATCTCGTTGCGCGACGCCGCCAGAATCGCGGAGTTAAATAGCCAACGAACGGTGATGTACAGCAGCGCGCTAGCCAGCACCAGCCCGCCGAGCAGCGGCTGATAGACGAACAACACGGCCAAGATGACCACGGAAAAGGCACCGTCCAGCACTGATTCGACGAATGAAGTGGTCAGCATCCGCTGGATGAAGTCGATCGCCCCGAAGCGGGACAGCACGTCTCCCATATGCCGTTTCTCGAAATATTCGAGAGGCAACGCGAGCATGTGCTGTAGCACGTTGTCTTTCCACTGCACGTTTAGGCTGGTGCTCAGATACATCAAGAACCAGCTGCGCACTAAACCGATAACGTTCTTGAGTAGATAGACGACGCCGAAGCCGATTGCCAATGCGGCGATCACATACTGGTCGTTTGCGCCGATCGCGCTGTCGATGACGAGTTGGATGTAATAGGGCGTCAACGCCACAAGGAATTCCAGCCCGACCGCCAGAAACAGGACCGTCGCGAGCGCCCTCATCCGTCCACGCAGATTGCCGGTCAGATGACTGAGCGGAATGTTCTTCTGTGGCTCGACGACGATGAACTCCGGATCCGGCCATACCTCTATGGCCACGCCGGTGAATGCGCGGGACAGATCCGCCAGTTCGATTTCCCGCTCGCCGTGCGCGGGATCGACGATGACAGCGTGCTTAGCGCCGACGTGCCGCAGCACAACGAAATGATTGAAGTTCCAGTGAAGGATGCACGGCAACTTGATCTGTTCGAGACCGGCGATTTCAGTCCGGATAGGCCGGCTGGACAGGCCGTTGTGTTTACACACGCGCAGCAGCGCGCCGAGCGCGATCCCCTTCAACGACACGGAGAACTTGAGCCGCAAATCGCGCAACGTCACATGATGACCGTGGTAATTCGCCAGCATCGCCACGCAAGCGAGACCGCACTCCGTCGACTCGGTCTGCAGGATTGTCGGGAATCGCGCGCCAAACAGGCGTTCGAAGTATTCCTTCTTTTCCATTGCCTACTGTTTGACTCGTTCCGACGCGGCGAAGATCGGGCGCATCAGCCATTGATAGATCCGATGCCGTTCCACCATGATGTCCGCATCCAGCACCAGCCCCGGCTTCAACGCATAGCGCGCGCCGTTTCCGCTGACGAACTGCCTTTCGATCCGCGCCTTGACCAGATACATCGGTTCTGTAACGGACAGCTTCGAGCCCAGCGCGATCTCGTCCGGTAGCAGCGAGGTTTCGGAGATTGAATAGACGACGGCTTTGCCCTGCCCGAATTGCTGATACGGGAACGCCGAATACCGCAGATAGACGACGTTGCCCTGCTTCAGAAAGCCGATAGCCGCAGCAGGCACGAGCAGCCGCGCCTCGATATCCGCTCGCGACGGCACTACGAAGGCAACCGGCCTCGTGCTGTCGTAGTAGGAGCCGTCGACACCCTGAATCGCGGTAATCTTCCCCGACGCGGGCGACTTGATAATGGCGCCCTTCTGATACTCCGCTGTCAGGATCTGCTCTTCAAGCGCCAGCAGTTCGCCCTTGATCGACAGGACGCGCTTGCCGAATTCGGATTCCGCTTTGTTCTTCTCAAACGCAAGATTCGAGATGTCGCGGCTCAGCGTTTCCGACTGCCGTTGCCGTTCGGAGTAGTCGATCCGGCTGTTGTAGGCGGAGATCGCCTTTTCCGCCACCCCATCTTCGGAGATCGCTTCCTGCGCGCGCGCCGACTCGTATCGCCTCAGGCTCGCTTGAAGCAATTCGTTCTTTTGCCGCACCTCCCTGATCTGCACGTCGAGCAGCTTCAGCTCATGCTGCTTCGAACGGATTTGATATTCGACGTTCTTCAGGCTGTGCGCATAAGTCGCGCGCTCGCTCTCTAGCTGCCGCTGGAGCAGATTCTTCCTCTCGTCGAGCAACCTGATCGTTTCGGTCGAAGTTGCCCGGTTGGCCAGCCCGAACACTTCCGTCGATACCCGGAACAGCGGCGCACCCGCCTTGACGGTCTCGTCTTCCTTGACGAAGTACTTGCTGATGATGCCGGGCTTCGGCAGATACACCGGTATTGCACCGAGCGTCGAGAACAGCTCGCCCCTCACCGCCACTCTTCTCGTATAGGAACCGAAACTCAGGACCAGCAGGAGGGACAGCAGGCAGACGCAAAGCCACGCGAGGATTTTTTTGTACGATCGTGGAAGAAAGAGCAGGACGTCGCCATAGAGATTTCTCGCCTCCTTGCGTGCCTCCAGTGCTTCCTTCCTGAATAGTTCTCTCTTGTCCATCGACCCCAATCATTACCCTGCTATTCCGGCCACCGGCCAAAGAAGATGTCCACATCAGCCGATACGTAAGCCCCCTCCGCGACACACTCGTCGACCAGCGGCCTGTGACGCTCGACAAGTCTCTGCATATCGGATTTGAGCCGCGCTCTGCCGGCCCTTCGGGCCTCGGCGTCGCAAACATCTGTGTCGAGATACTCCGTAGCCGATTCAATCAACCGTTCGGTCTGCGAGCGAGCAATCAGCAGCGCTCGGGACAGACGACGGGCGCGCCTGAAAAGAAGATGCCCGAATGGTTGCTCGTCTAACGATAGCTTCTTCGCGACCAGGCAATGCGTGGTGGCATACCTCACTACCGGTTGGTGGACGTTTCCCCGAGCGGAATCGCATCTGTTGATCTGCCGCCATGCGCGACAGCGCGCGACTTCGTAGATCAGGGCGAGAAATTCGATGCTCATCGTGAACCGGGTCGCCCGGACTACGCTGTCCATGCCTTCCGCTGACAGAACGCCTGTCGCGTACCGGGCCGTCTCCTCGTCGGGACGCAACGCCTGCTGGATCACTGCGAGGTATTTGACGATGGTGGCCCGGGATGCAGCACAAGCCTCGCTCAATCCGACGAGATGCCTGCCCTCGTCCGCGTAGTCATAGATGGCCTCGGGCGTCAGGTCGACAGGTGCAAGGTCGCCGTCATGTTCGAGCGCCAGGATGGCAAGCAGATTGACTAGCCCATGAAAAAAGCGCGAGGCAACCGAGCACACGACCGGCACGTCGACTTGTTCGCCGAATACTTGTCGGACGAAGTAAATGCCTGGTGATTTGTAGCATGTGTATGCGAGCGTATATAGATCGCCAATCGGGCCGCCGCCCTGGCCAACTATTCTCCAGTTGCGCAGGTGCCGGGCGACTTCGCGAATGAATGCGAACACCTCGTCTTGATGCTGCAGCAGCGCGCGAAGCGAATCCACGTTGACCGGCATGGGCGTATCCGCCCGCGAGTCCTGGTAAGGACAAACCTGGTACGCGGAACCAGCCGGCTTGTGTGACACCGACCGCCCCTCCAAAACCGGACGGCCATCAGCGTCCAGGCAATCGGGAGGACAGAAAAACATGAAAGCCTTGTTCTGCCTCATAAATTCGAGGCCGAATGGATAGCGAAGCTCCGTTTTCATCTTGATTGCAGCGTTACTCAGCAAGCGGCTAAGAGTGTCTTGACAGTCGCCAAACGCGCAGCAACCATGAAGCAATCCAGGCGCGCGGGCGCCGGATAAATCGAGTCGCCAATGCGCAACTGCTTAGAGAACTTCTATAGCTCCGTTGGTGGCAAGAAGATAGAGCGCTTCCGAGATTTGTGAGCTCGAATAATCTGGAAATTTATTCTCAATTTCCACGATCTTCACTACCGGATTTTCAACAAGAAAATTCTTTAAGGGCTGCAACTCGTCTTTAAACCAAATCTTTCCGCTGCTTGCAACGAGATAGTCATCGGAAATGTCTGTGCGCAGCACGTTGAGACGAATCTGGTCGTTGCTGGTCAACCTATTGACATTGGCGTCACCTAGCTTCTCAAGATTCAATCGAGTTTCAAGAATTTGATCGCCGACGTGCGCCTCCATAAAGGCACGGTAGCAATCAGGATCATTCATCTGCTTGTGAATATGATCGCTCAATTCGCGAATCCTCTCCGCATCTTGCGTGAGATTTTCCAAAGCAATCCTAGCGTGGATGCACTCAGGCAACTGTCGAAAAACCCACTTCGCATAATCTATTGCAAATGCAGGAAAAGTTCCTATTGCAAGATGTACCGTGGGCTCTGCCAGCGGCGTGACGTTGTGCCACCACCCTCGCGGTATGTAAAAAACATCGCCCTCTTCTAAGACAAAATCGAGACATGGCTCGCTTGGACAGGGATATTTTTCTTCAATGAACTTGCTTTGATGCATGTACAACGGTGCATTGAAGCTCGGCTCGTAGACTACCCAACGCTTTCTGCCCTTGAGCTGAAGAGCAAATACATCTCTGGAATCCCAATGCTCCCGATATGAATCTGTTTTACCGAAAGCTACGTAGGCCGAAGTGACTGTCTGTCGGCCTGTGAACTGCGCAACATCTTTCGCATAGTCATTGAATTCTGGCTCGTCATAGATGTGGTTTGCGACTAGCGTTGCACCTCCACGCATGAGCTCATACAAGGCGGGCTTGTTCAACTTTCTCCGCACATCACCAACGTGAAAATACGTTTGCACGTATCTTTCCTTGGGAATATTTCCCATCGGAGATGTCACCCGAAAATTCTCAGACTGAGGATCACACCGAGAAACAATGTCGTTGATAGCCGACCAAGAGATTTTGGCTGTGTTGACTGCATCTTTTATTACCAGCGGCTGCCGCTCTTGAAAATCTCTCTTAAACTCTACGGCGCTGATTTTGAAATCGATTGTCATTTTTCGATTAGCATGCAATGCTTGAGGCGAGACGGCAAAAAATGCCACAGACCTCAGAACGCTCCGCCACTGAGTTGATTCAAGCGGCGGAGCGGCTCGGCCTTATGATCCGCTATGCGTAGATCGTGCCGCAGTACGCGCCACCGGTCTTCGACGCACCTGAAATCAGAAGAATTTCGTCGGAACTTAGCTCGCGCGCAAAAGCATCCATAAGATCGTTGTAGCTGGCGTGGCTGCTATTCAGCCTCTCAAGGTTGAGCTGATTTGCGGCAGGCTCGATCTCAAGTTTGGAGCTCAATTCAAAGGCATTGCGGGGCATTCACCATTCTCCTTTTAGGTGGTTGAGATTGCACAATTACAGGAAGCCTCACGGGGAAGTACTGTCGATCCAAACGGGTTCTATCGCACGCACTTCGTTGAAGCGGGCATGAGGCTCCATGCAAGCGTGCATTGTGTTGACTTGGGCTAGAGTCCGCGACCGAAAAAGCAGATACTGAGCTTCCGGGGGAGATGAAAAAAATTCATGCCAAACATCAAGATTAGCCAGCTAAAAGTATTAATCGCGGTTGTAGAGAACGGCAGCTTTAGCGGCGCGGCGGCCGAACTGGATTGCACTCAATCACGCATCAGTCACGCGATCGCAGCGTTGGAGACCCGGCTCGGAACGCGGTTGCTGGTTCGATCGCGCGCTGGATGTTCACCCACGAGTGCCGGCCTTCTAGTGCTCGCCAAGGCTCGACAGGTCATCAAGCTGGCGAAGTGCATTGCGACGGATGTCGTGGACATGACGAGCCACGTTGGTCGTGTGCGTATCGCCAGCGTCCGCAGCGTCGCCACCCACTTGCTCCCCTATGCGGCGGAAGTGTTGGCTGAAAAGCACCCAAGGCTTTCGATCGAAATTTTCGATGGATGTGAGGGTTATGAAGACGTGCCGGCCCTCGTTGAAACCGGCCGAGCCGATATAGGAATTACTTGCTCAAGCAGTGCGACGCGCCTGCTTCGCTTTCCATACATCAGCGATCCCTATGTGCTAGTGGTTCCGTCCGAAACCAATGTGAGCAGGCCGCCTGCATGGAATGATTTTTTGCACCTGCCTCTTTTACACCTCAACCGGCCAAGCGAACAACGGGGCGTTGAGCAGTTGCGAGCCCATGGGTGGTGCCAGGATCCTTCGGCGTACCTAGCCAACGCAAGCTCGATCCTCAATATGGTCGCACGCGGATTGGGCTACACCTTGCTTCCACGTCTCGCAACCCTGCCGGATGTGCTAGGAACCCGCATCGTCCGTCCACCGGTGGCCTTGGTCCGAGAGTTTTCGATCGTGGTGGCGCCCGCGGGAGCCGATTCGCCTTTGATTCGGACAGTAGTGGAAGCTTGCCGCAACAGGCAAATCATGGGATCGACGGAAGCTTGGCGGCTCGGAGCGATCTCTTGGCTGGACGCAGTGCCCTAAGTCTCGCCCACAGCCTGTCGCCGGTCTTCATGCATGTTCAGTCGCCGGCGGTGCCACCTTCCGGCGTAGGAGCAGTGCCATGGAACATGGTTGTGCGACGTGAGCCACCGTGCCGCTTGAATCTTGACCCGGGGTGGAAGTCGACGCAGCGATGGTCGACTGTGGATAAGTGTATGCCCTGCGTTGTTGTTTGATCTCCTTTTGAGTTCTTGGGGTTGGACTCAGAGGGCGCGGAGGGCGAAGCCCGCAGCGCCCTGTCCCAGATCCCGCATGCGTCAGTCGGCGGCGTCTGGTGCATCGCTTTGCTGCCGCTCTTGCGGGCCTGCTCCCTCGCCTTGATGCGCTTCTTCGCTGTTGCGCTGCTGTGCAGGAAGCGATGACTCTCGTTGCCCGTCTCCACGATGTTGAATCGACCCGGATTTTCTAGACACCTCTGAGCCTCGAACCTGAGGCCCAATAGGAGGTGCCATGAGCAAGCAGAGATACCCCGAAGAATTCAAGACCGAAGCGGTCAAGCAGATCACCGAG
>Ga0160473_100680_pt1 | contig 21709 bp, 21 predicted proteins | sample HID1975I_E11MG_FD_108217 | JGI IMG/M metagenome (GOLD analysis project Ga0160473, IMG submission 108217) | Enriched soil microbial communities from UW Madison campus, WI, USA - HID1975I_E11 MG | ecosystem: Environmental > Terrestrial > Soil > Unclassified | place: USA: Madison, Wisconsin... | reverse complement strand
GTCGCCAAGGGCACGATCAGCTTCACCGCCGCGATCAAGGGTGAGTCGGTGGCCTATGCGGTGCTCGACCTCGAGGACGTGATCATCTCCGGCTACAGCCAGTCTTCGGGCGGTGACTTCCCAACGGAGTCGATCTCGCTGAACTTCACCAAGTTCGTCTATTCCTTCTCCGGTCGTGACGACAAGCAGGCGTCCAGCCCGGTTCGGCTGACCTACGATCTCGCCGAGAACAAGGTCGGCTGATCGCTCGTGAGCGCCGGCAGAGCGGGGTTCGGCAGCGTTCCGGGCCCCGCCTGAGGCAACAGCGGAAACGCTGGCTTCGCGGCGGAGCACCGAAGTAGAGGAGGGCAGTCGCCTCGCCACTTCGGGAGCCCGCCTCGGCCATGATCGTCAATCACCGCACCGCCGACCATGACATCGATCCCTTGTTCCTGGAGCGCTGGTCGCCCCGCGCCTATGATGGGTCGGCCCTAGACGAACAGGACGTGCTGCGGCTGCTGGAGGCGGCGCGCTGGGCGCCCTCATCGTACAACATGCAACCGTGGCGTTTCGTCTACGCGCGCCGCGACACGCCGGCTTGGGACCGGCTGCTCGGTCTGCTGATCCCGCGCAACGCGGATTGGGTGGCGCAGGCCAGCCTGTTGCTGCTGATCGCGTCGGATACGCTGATGCAGCCACCCGGCGCCGCGGAAGCGAAGCCATCGCACAGCCACTCGTTCGACGCCGGCGCGGCTTGGGCACAGCTCGCCCTCCAGGCCACCCGGATGGGGCTTCAGGCCCACGGCATGGTCGGGTTCGATCTGGAGCGGGCGCGAACCGAACTCGGCATTCCCGAGCGCTACCGGATCGAGGCGATGATCGCGGTCGGCCGCCAGACGGACAAGTCGATCCTGCCCGAAGCCCTCCAGGCACGCGAACATCCCAGCGGCCGCAACCCGGTCGACGCCTTCGCCTTCGAAGGCGCTTGGCAGGGCTGATCGTCGGGCGGCGGCGTTCCCGGCGTCAGCCGAGAATGGCATTGTCCGATCGCGTGACGATCCGGCTGATCGCATCGAACAGCACGTTCATCGCCACCGGCTTCAGGATCACCTCGTCCGCGCCGGCGGCGAGGCAGGTCGCGCGCAGATCGATCGCTGTGTCGGCGGTGACGACGATCACGGGCAGCGCGCCCTTGGCGTCGCCACGGGCACGCAGATGGCGGATGGCGGTCAGCCCGTCCATGCCGGCCATGCGCAGATCCATCAGGATGATGTCGTAGTCGCCGGCATTGATCATCGCGAGGCCAGTCTCGGCATCCTCGGCCTCGGCCATGTCCGCACCGACGACGTTCAGCATGTCGCGTACGACGCGCCGGTTCATCGGGTCGTCTTCGACGAACAACACGTGCATCAGGGCATTCCCGCTTCGCTGAACCAGCGCCTTCGCGCAGGATGGATGGTTTTGGCGAACCTGCTCATCGGCGGGGGGCGGCAGCAAGAATCTGCCGCTCCGCGCGACTATCCGGCTGCGGATAGAGACGGTCGAGCGCACCGACCAGAGCCGGTGCGGCGATCGGCTTGGCGATCGGCTGAACCTGGGGATGAACCGCGACGAAGCGAGCGGCATCCTCAGCCCGACTTGGCGGGTATAGAAGGGTCATATGGGCGCCGCTGCTGGCGGCCGACAAAGCCAGCCGCTCCAGCGGAGGCGTAACGCCGGTATCCTGCCCGCTCGCACTCGCGGCATCGGCGACGACATGATCGATACCGCCCGCGGCGAGCCGGTCGGCAGCCTCCTCGGCGGTCCCGACCGCCTCGATCCGTCCAACGAACCCATTGAGCATGTTGCACAGGATGCGCCGGGTCAGCGCGTTCTGCTCGACGATCAGCAGCCGCGCCCCGGCGAGGGCCTCAGCTGGTTGGTCCGCTGCCTCGTCGGTGAGTGGCGACGTCGCGCTCGGAGGCCGCAGGAGTGGCAGGCGCACGGTGAAGGTGGCGCCTTCACCCGGCCGGCTCTCCAGCACGATCGTGCCGCCCATGGCTTCCACCAGACTGCGACAGATGGCCAAACCCAGTCCGGTGCCGCCGAAGCGACGCGCGATGCTGCCATCTGCCTGGCGGAACTTGTCGAACACCACATGCTGCTGCTCGGCCGAGATGCCGATGCCGCTGTCCTCGACCCGGACCACCAGCATCTCGCCTGCGCCGGTACGCTCGGTGCGGGCGCTCAGCCGAACAGTTCCGCGGGACGTGAACTTCAGCGCGTTGGACAGCAGATTGGACACGATCTGACGGAGGCGCACCCGATCACCCAGGATCCGATCCGGACAGTCGCCGAGTTCGAGTTCGAGCTGCACGCCCTTGCTTTCGGCGAGCCCGCGCCAAAGCTGCGCGCTTTCGGTAAGAAGCAACACCGGGTCGAGCGGCGTCTGCTCGACCGCAAGTGTCCCGCTCTCGATCTTGGCCATGTCGAGAACGTCGTCGACCAGCGCCTTCATCGTTTCGCCGGCGCCGTGGACGGCACCGATCCGGTCACGCAGTTCCGGATCGAGGCGTCGGTCGGCGAGGAGAACCTGGGTCATGCCGAGGATGCCGTTCAGGGGGGTGCGGATTTCATGGCTGGTGGTGGCGAAGAACTCGGTCCGGATCTTCAAGGCCTCTTCGAGCGAAGCGTTGACCCGGTGGAGCGCGTCGTTGGCGGCGGCGATCCGATTGCGGCTGCGACGCAGCGCCAGCAGTGCCACGGTCATCAGGGTGGCGGCGAGCAGGGTGGCGATCAACAGGATGACGAGCGCTAAGCGGGGCAGCCGCGCGCCGATCGAAGCCTTCTCGACCGCCGCAGGCGTGGGGAGCACCGGTCGCTGACCGTCGCGGACCGCGGGAGAGGCGCTCCGCGGCGGCGAAGCTTCGCTATAGGAGGCAGGCAGGTGCGGCGTCGGGCTTGCGGCCTGGCCCGCTGCCGCGGCCAAAAGCAGCAGTCCGCCGAGCAGCGCGCAGCGATGCTGCATGAGATACCCCCGAAAGCCCATGTCGCAGGCTAGTCGCTAAACCTTGCGAACCGCCTAATTGCAAGTAATCGCTAGATGAAGAGGCAAAATTGCTCGTTCCGGAACTATCCGGTTGAGAGCCGTAACGACTTTCCGCCCGGAACGGCGGCGCGGCGACGTAGCTGTTCGGCGAGTGGGAAGATGCGGGACAGGTCCGGACGGTGATCGTCGCGGGCAAGGAAGATTAGCAGATCCTCGAACGGCATCGGCCGTGCGACGAGGTAGCCCTGGATGCGGTCGCATCCCATCACCTGCAACAGTGCGAGCGCCTCCGGCGTCTCGATGCCCTCGGCCGTCACCTCCATCTCCAGCGCGTGGGCGAGATCGATACTGGAGCGCACCAGCAACGGATCGCGGTGGCAGCTGGTCAGACCCGAGACGAACATCTTGTCGAGCTTGATCTCGTGCACGGGCAATTGCTGAAGATAGGCCAGCGACGAAAAGCCGGATCCGTAATCATCGATCGCCAGCCGGATGCCCGCATCGGCGAACATGGTCAGATTGCCGAGCGCCCGCCGCGGATCGCCGATCATCGCCGTCTCGGTGATCTCGAAACCGATCTTCAGCTCGGTCGCGGGAATGCTGGCCAGTGCCCAGGCGGCGAAGTCGGGGTCCGGCAGCAGCAGCGCCGAGATGTTGATGTGAATGGTGATCGGAAAGCCACTCGCCTTCAGCGCGCGGGAGTCGGCGATAACCCGCTTGATGACCCATTCGGTTAGGGCGCGGACATGGCCGGTTTCCTCGGCGATGCGGACGAAGATGTCGGGAGAGATTGGGCCCTGCTCCGGATGGGTCCAGCGGACGAGGGCCTCGGCGCCGTCAATTTCGCCGGTCCTCGCCACCAGCTTCGGCTGGTAGTGGAGGTCGAGCATATCGTTGCTGATCGCCGAGGCGAGATCCCGCATCAGCGACAGGCGGCTGACGGTGGCTCCGGCCATCGCGCCGTCGGCAAAAGCGATCTTGAGGTGGCGTTCCTGGGCGTCGGCGAGGGCCGCTTCGGCGAGAGCGACGAGTTCGTCGGTAATCGGATCGCCGTTCGAATCGGCGACGCCGATCGTCACGGACAGTTGGACTTGCGAACCGGCAACATCGACATGGCGGGCGAGGGCGGCGCCGACCGCCATCAGACGGATCCGCGCCTCCTCCACCGACCGGGCCTGGAACACGAATTCGATCGAGGAGCGCCCGGCGCGGCCGACTTCGGCCCCGGGCAGGCATTCCTGAACCCGCCGGCACAGCCCCACCACCAAGGTGTTGGCGAGCGAATAGCCGATCGTGCGCTTGAGCGCGCCGAACCGGTCGATCTCGGCAATGGCGAGGAAGCACCTCGTGCCGGGTGCCATGGCAGGCGCCGAGGTGCCGGAGCTGGCGCTCATTGTCCCGCCGGGCGTGCCCAGCAAGCGGGCGAACGACTTCCCGATCCTCTTTGCGAGAGAGAGCCGGTGCGTCGCCGCGCCCGAAGGCGAGCGAAGATTGTTGAAGTGTGCGACCACGATCGACGTGATTAGAGGCAGCACGCTAAGAAACGATTTATAAGGCACGCCGTTTCGGCGGTCAGCCGGCCTGACTCGCCATCTTCAGCGAAGAGCGGATCTCAGAAAGCGGGCAGGTTGCTCGTGTCGCCGTCGGTGTGGATGCCGCATTCCACCTTGTTCCATCCGCGCCACCGGCCGGCGCGCGGATCCTCGCCCGGCGCTACGGCGCTGGTGCATGGGGCGCACCCGATCGAAAGATAGCCCTGCGCCTCCAGAGGATGGCGCGGCAGATCCTTGGCCGTGAACCAGGCGTCGAGATCGGCCTTGGTCCAGTCGGCGATCGGATTGATCTTGAGCCGCCCGTCCTTGATCTCGAATCGCGGCAGCGCCGCACGGGTCGAGGCCTGAAACGCCTTGCGGCCAGAGATCCAGGCATCGAAGCCCTCGAGCGCCTTGGCCAGCGGCACCGTCTTGCGGATCTCGCAGCAGCCGTCCGGATCGTAGGACCAGCGCAGATCGGTCGCGTCGCGTGCAGCGAGGACTGCTGGATCCGGCGTTTCGATGCGCAGGTCGGTCAGGCCGAGCCGTTCGGCCAGCGCATCGCGATAGGCGAGCGTTTCAGGAAACATTTTCAGCGTGTCGACGAAGATCACCGGCGTGGCCGGATCGGCCTGCGCCACCAGATCGAGCAGCACCGCCGACTCCGCGCCGAACGACGACACGACCGCGACCTTGCCGGCGAGCCCTTCATGCAAAACGGCGCGCAGCATCGATGCCGCGTCGACGCCGGCGAACCTCTGCTCCAATGCGGCCGCATCGGCTTGTGTGAAGGCGGGTCGAACGTCGAGCACGTCGATGCGGCGCGCGGCCTCAGCCATGCCGACGCTGCCACACTGGCGGACGCCCGTCGGCTGCCTTTTGATAGACATGGTCGTAGCGTGCGATCGCCCGATCCAGCACCGCCTGATCGATGGAGGTTTCGGGCGCGAAGGAGTCGAACCCGCAACGCCGCATCAGCGGGATCTGGTCGACGAGCACGTCGCCGGCGGCGCGCAATTCACCGTCGTAACCGGCCTCGCGCAGGATTCTGGCGGCCGAGTAGCCACGGCCGTCGCGGAATTTGGGGAAGGCAATCTCGATCAATGCGAGCTGGCCGAGCTGCGGGAGCAGGGCACGCGCGTCGTCGTCCGATTCCAGCCGGACGGCGGTCGCGTTGCTCTGGCCGAGAAAGGCGTCGAGCGTCACCGCCGGCTCCTCGTGCGGCTCATCGTCGCGAAAGCGCAGCGCGGCACTGCCGTCGCCTGCGCCATTGCCCGTGGCATCAGCCATAGATCGCCTCCTTGAACGGCGCCATGCCGACCCGCCGATAGGTGTCGAGGAAGCGTTCGCCTGCCTGTCGTTCGCGCAGATAGACGTTGGTCGCCTTTTCCACGGCGTCGACCACGCCGTCCTCGCTGAAGCCGGGACCGACGATCTTGGCGAGGCTCGCATCCTCCGCACCCGAGCCGCCGAAGAGAAGCTGATAATTCTCCTCGCCCTTACGGTCTACGCCAAGGATGCCGATGTGACCGGCATGATGGTGGCCGCAGGCATTGATGCAGCCCGAAATCTTGAGCTTGAGCTCGCCCAAGTCCCGCTGCCGCCCGGCATCCGCGAAACGCGCCGCGATCTTCTGCGCGACCGGGATCGAGCGGGCGTTGGCCAAGCTGCAATAATCCAAGCCGGGGCAGGCGATGATATCGCTGATCAGGTCCAGATTGGCGGAAGCCAATCCGGCCGCATCGAGCTGTTGCCAGATAGCGTACAGATCGGCCTTGCGAACATGCGGCAGGACGATGTTCTGGGCGTGGGTCACCCGCAGTTCGTCAAAGCTGTAGCGTGTCGCGAGGTCGGCCATCAGGTCGATCTGATCCGCCGAGGCGTCACCGGGGATACCGCCGGCCGGCTTCAGGCTGATCGTCACGATCGCATAGCCCGGCGCCTTGTGGGCGTGGACATTCTGGTCGACCCAGACGGCGAAGTCCGGATCCGTCCGGTCGACGTCGTCGCTCGGGCCAGCCTCGAAGGCCGGCGGCGCGAAGAAGGCGGCGATGCGATCGAACTCGCCGGCCGGCGGGTCGAGCCCCAGCGTCTTGACGTGGAGGAACTCCTCCTCGACCTGGCGCCGATATTCGTCGGCGCCGATCTCATGGACCAGGATCTTGATTCGCGCCTTGTAGATGTTGTCGCGCCGGCCGTAGCGATTGTAGACCCGCAAGCACGCCTCGACATAGCTGAGCAGGTCGGCGGCCCCGATGAACTCGCGGATCACAGGCGCGACCATCGGCGTCCGGCCCATGCCGCCGCCGACGAACACGCGGGCGCCGAGCTCGCCCGCGTCGTTGCGGCGCAGCTGGAGCCCGATGTCGTGGAGCTGGACCGCGGCGCGATCCTCCTCGGCACCGATGACGGCGATCTTGAACTTGCGCGGAAGGTAACTGAATTCCGGGTGGAACGTGCTCCACTGCCGCAACAGCTCCGCCCACGGGCGCGGATCGGCGACCTCGTCGGCAGCCGCGCCGGCGAACTGGTCGGACGAAATGTTGCGGATGCAATTGCCGCTGGTCTGGATGGCATGCATCTCGACCGTCGCCAGTTCGGCGAGGATGTCCGGGGCCTGATCCAGCTTGATCCAGTTATACTGGATGTTCTGCCGGGTGGTGAAATGGCCATAGCCGCGATCATACTTGCGCGCGATGTGGGCGAGCATCCGCATCTGCCGGCCGTCGAGCGTGCCGTAAGGCACCGCGACACGCAGCATGTAGGCGTGCAGCTGGAGATAAAGACCGTTCATCAGCCGCAGTGGCTTGAATTGATCCTCGCTCAGCTCGCCGGACAACCGGCGCGCGACCTGGTCCCGAAATTCGTCAACGCGCGCGTCGACGATCGACTGATCATATTCGTCATAGCGGTACATCAGGCCATCTCGATCCGTTCGTCCCGATCGCAGTCGCGGGACGTGGGGCAGGTGCGGCGCGCATCAACTGTGCGCGTCAGGAATGTGATGTGACGGCTCATATCGACCAGCTGCCTGCCGTCGGGTCGGCCGGCGTCAGCGCGAGATCGAGGCGCACCGTCGGCCCGACCGCGCGGATGCGATCCTTGATGTGGGCAGGGCGGGGACCTTCCGGCGTTGGCGTGGCGTCGATCACATAGGGCGTGTTGACGCGGCGTGCCGCTTCTTCCTCGGCGGCGATCGCCTCACCCTGGCCGCCGACGTCGACGGCATCGGCGACGTGGCGGGACCAGTCGCCACCGGTCCACCAGACCACGTCTCCGCTGGCCAGATCATTTCCGGTCAAGATCTTCACGCGATGCTCTCCGCCTTCGCCGCCAGCGCAGTCAGCCGATTCTGGGCGTCGGACAGCAGTACCACCTCACCGACGACGATGATCGCCGGACTGACGATGTTCTCCCGCTCGACCATGCCGCCGAGATCTGCCAGCAGCGTGCGCAGCGCCCGGCTGCCCTCCAGGGTGCCGCGCTCGAGCACCGCCACGGGCATGTCCGGGGCGACGCCGTCGGTCATCAGCTTGTCGGCGATCAGCGGCGCACAGCTGACGCCCATGTAAATGACCAGGGTTCGGCCCTGACCGGCAAGCCCCGACCAGTTCTGCTCGGAGAGGCCCTTGCACTGGCCGGCGACGAAGCTGACCGCGCTCGACCAGTCGCGATGGGTGAGCGGCAGCATCGCGTCCGCCGCACAGCCGAGCGCCGCCGAAACGCCGGGAACCACATCGACGCGCAGGCCGGCGGCACGCACCGCCTCGACCTCCTCGCCGCCGCGGCCGAACACGAACGGATCGCCACCCTTCAGGCGCACGACGATCGATCCGGCGCGGACGTGGGCGATGATGAGGGCGTTGATCGCCTCCTGCGGCAGCGTGTGCCGCGCGCGCTTCTTGGCCACGGAGATGCGCTGGGCATTCGGGGCATAATCGAGCACGCGCTCGTCGATCAGGCCGTCATGGACGACCACGTCGGCGCTGCGCAGCGCCTCGACCGCGCGCAGCGTCAGTAGCCCCGGATCGCCGGGTCCGGCGCCGACCAGGATGACGCGGCCGCGCGCGTCCGGATCGAGGAGCGATGTCATGGCCGGGAGATGGCGTCTGCGTCGCCGGAGCGCAACGGAAGCTTGCTTGCCCCGCCGCTAGCAGAACTTGTCATGCGTCGCGCAGACCGACGCCGATCGAGGCGCGCGCCTGGCCCGCCTCCGAGGAGACCACCGGATAGGCGCAATAATCCGCCGCATAGAGCGCGCTCGGCCGGTGGTTGCCGGACATGCCCACGCCACCAAATGGGGCATTGGAAGGTGCGCCGTTGGTCGGCCGGTTCCAGTTGACGACGCCGGCGCGGATGCTCGACCAGAACTGGTTGTAGAGTTCCGGCGCACCGCCGATCAACGACGCGCACAGGCCGTAGCGGGTGGCGTTCGCCTCGGCGATCGCTGCCTCGAAGCTCGGCACGCGGATGATCTGCAGGACGGGTCCGAAGATCTCGCTGTCGGTCCGGCCGCTCGCATGCGTGACGTCGATCAGCGCGGGCGAGAGGAACGGGCGCTCGTGGCTGGGTCGGTTGAGGTGCTTGATCGGCCGACCGCCCTTCAGGATCAGGTCCAGGAACGATTCCTCGACCGCGTCGGCAGCGGCATTGTCGATGACCGGACCCATGAAGGGGGAGGGGTCGGCATGCGGCTCGTCGACGATCACGCGGTCGATCAGCCTGCCGATCTCCTCGATCAACGGTTCGTGCGCACCGTCGCGGACGATCAGCCGACGGGCGGCGGTGCACCGCTGGCCGGCCGACATGTAGGCGGACTGCACGGCGATCACGGCGGCGGCGTGGATGTCCGTCGCATCCCAGACGACCAGCGGATTGTTGCCGCCGAGTTCGAGGGCGAGGATCTTCTGCGGCGTTTCGGCAAAGGCGCGGTGCAGCGCCATGCCGGCGCGCGCCGAGCCGGTGAAGAGCAACCCATCGATGTCCGGATGCTGGCCGAGCGCCGCGCCTTCCGCCGGGCCGCCGGCGAGGAAGCGGACGACGTTCGTCGGCACGCCCGCGGCATGGTAGCAGTCGACTAGGAACTCGCCGGTTGCCGGTGTCTTCTCGGACGGCTTGAAGACGACCGCGTTGCCGGCGATCAGCGCCGGTACGATGTGGCCGTTCGGAAGATGCGCCGGGAAGTTATAGGGGCCGAGCACGGCGAGCACGCCGTGCGGCTTGTGGCGGATCGCTGTACGCGATCCCATCGCGCCTTCCATGCTGTGCTGCGCGGTCCGCTGGGCATAAGCGGTGATCGAGATGTCTACCTTGGCGATCACCGCCTCGACCTCGGTGCGGGCCTCCCACAGCGGCTTGCCCGTTTCGCGGGCGATCAGGTCCGCGAACGCCTCGAGACGTCCTCGCACCGTGTTGGCGAAGCGGCGCATCGTCTCGATCCGGACAGTCAACGGCCGCGCCGCCCACGCCGCCCATCCGGCCCGAGCCTCCGCCACTTCCTCGGCGACATCGCCGGTCATTTCGCGCCAGAGAATCGCACCTGTCGCCGGTTCGCTGGAAATCAGTTCGGTCGACATGCCGGATCGCTCTCCCCGGTGGGTTCCAGCAGTATTTCGCCAGCGCGGTCAAGTCGTGGGGGCATGACCGTTCTGACCGCGCATCGCCTCACCCATCCGCCGGACGGCGGAGACCTTTGCGTCCAGTGCGCTCCAGTCATCGTCCTCGGCAATCCTCGCCCAGATCGCCTCAACCTCGCCGATGTGCATCGAGCAAGGATCCGGATCGGACCAGTAAGGATGGTCGAGCGTCCGCGCCGGCGCGAAGGCGGCGATCTGGGCGATGAAGTCTGCGAACGGCGGCTGATCGTAGATAGGATCTGCAGGCGAGGGGCCACGGCGGGCGCCGCCCGTCCAGTCGAAGAAGAAGCGATCGATATCGACTTCGCTGCCGTTCAGCGCGGTCTCCATGGCCTGGAGGAGAGACAGGTCGTCCTCCTCGCCGCGCGACGCGATGCCCAGTCGGGCGAAGATCGCTTCCGCGAAGGCGCGCTCATATTCGGTCGCGAAGCGCTCCAGCGGCGGCGTCAACTGCTCCGGCGGCGCGATCTGGCTAAGCGCGACGGCGAGCTGGACGACATCCCAGTGGATCGCCTGGGCCTGCCGGCCAAAGGCATAGAGGCCCTCCTGATCGAAATAGGCGGCGGTGAAGCCCGGCTGCCACCGCGGCGTGAAGCGCCACGGACCATAATCGAAGCTTTCCGCGGTCACGTTGATGTTGTCGCTGTTGAGCACGCCGTGGACGAATCCAGCCGCCATGTACGAGGCGGCGAGCCGCGCGGTACCGGAGACAACATGGTCGAGCAGCTGGCCCGCCGGGTTGTCGCCGGGCGTGTCGCCATAGAGTTCGGTCAGGCAGTAGCGGGTAAGCTTTTCCAGTCCGGCCGTGTCCTTGAACCAGGCCAGGCGCTGAAAGCTGCCGATGCGGATGTGGCCATGGCTGAGCCGGACCATTACCGCCGACCGGGTCGGCGAAGGTTCGTCGCCGCGGTGAAGCTGTTCGCCGGTCTCGATCAGCGAGAAGGTCTTGGACGTCTCGACGCCGAGCGCCTCCAGCATCTCGGTCGCCAGCACCTCGCGCACGCCGCCCTTCAGCGTCAGTCGCCCGTCGCCGAACCGGCTGTACGGCGTCTGCCCCGAGCCTTTGGTGCCGAGGTCGAGCAGCCGATCCTCACCATCGCGCAACTGTGCGAACAGGAAGCCGCGGCCGTCGCCCAGATCGGGGTTGTAGTTGCGAAACTGGTGGCCGTGATAGCGCAGCGCCAGAGGCTCGGGCAGGCTGCCATCGAGCGGCTCGAACCGCCCGAAGTGACGGATCCAGGCATCGTCGTCGAGGCCGTCCAGCCCGACGGCGGGCGCCCAGCGGTCGTTCCGGAAGCGCAGCTTGGCTTCCGGAAAGTCGGCCGGTCGCACCGGATCGAAGAAGCCTTCGCCGAGTGACAGGATCGTGGTTGCGGGGCGGAAAGGAGAAGGTTGCGGGGTCCGGACCATGCGGTGATATGGGGGCTCCCCTGCCGGAGACGCAAGCATGGCGACATGGACCGACGGCTACTGGTGGTCCAACGACGGTCTCCGCCTGCATTATCGCGAATATGCCGGGCCGCCCGACCGCGCGACGATCCTGTGCCTGCCCGGCCTCACTCGCAACGCCCGCGACTTCGCCGCGGTCGCCGACCGGCTTGCCGGCAAGTGGCGGCTGATCTGCGTGGATCTGCGTGGCCGTGGCGAGAGCGCCTTTGCCAAGGACCCGATGAGCTACTCGCCCCTGGTCTATGTCCAGGACGTCGAGGGGCTTATCGAAACGCTTGGGCTGGAGCGGCTGGTCGCCTTCGGCACGTCGCTGGGCGGGATCGTCACGATGCTGCTGGCGGCGACCGGTCGGGTGCCGCTGGCCGGCGCGCTCATCAACGACATCGGCCCGGCGATCGAGGCGGCGGGCCTGACCCGCATCCGCGGCTATGTCGGCCGGGGCGGAAGCTGGCCGACCTGGCTGCACGCGGCGCGCGCCTTGGCCGAGGGCCACCGCGCCGCCCATCCCGACTACGGCATCCAGGACTGGCTGGCGATGGCAAAGCGGCTGTGCCGGCTGACCAGCTCGGGCCGCATCGTCCTCGATTACGACATGCGGATAGCCGAGCCGCTGCGCGCGCCGGGCGGCGAGGCCGGGTTCGACATGTGGCCGGCACTGGCATCGCTGCGCGACGTGCCGGTGCTGCTGGTGCGCGGCGGCATCTCCGACCTGCTCTCCGAAGCGACCGCCGACGAGATGGCGCGGCGCCTGCCCAAGCTCGACCAGGTGACGCTGCCCCGTGTTGGCCATGCACCGACGCTGGACGAGCCTGAATGTCGCGAGGCGATCGATCGTCTGCTGGAAAGGGTACTGGCGGAACTCTAGACGGGCGCGCTCGTCTTTGGCCGGGCGGCCGTCCGGCCAGGAGATCTTGATGACCGAATATGCCGTCGACCGCCTCGTCTTCGGGCCTGACGATGTCGATCTCGCCCGCTCGCCGCTGGCCGGCCGCATCGAAGCCGAGACCTATGTGCTGGGCGCGTTCAACCCCGGTCTGACGCGGCTGCCGAACGGCAACCTGCTGATGATGGTGCGGGTCGCCGAGGCCCTGCGCGATACGGTCGTCGATGGCCATGCCCGCGCGATCCGCTGGGAACATGGCCATTACGCCATCGACGCTTGGCCAGAGGCCGAGGTGCGGTTCGAGGACCCGCGGATCTTCCGCATCTCAGACGAATGCTGGCGGGTGCTGGCGCTGACCTCGATATCGTGGCTGCTGCCGGTCGAGCTGTCGGCGGACGGCCTTGAGGTGATCGCGGTCCATTACGACCGGGCAATCGCGCCGTCCGAACCTTACCAATGCTACGGCGTCGAGGATCCGCGGATCAGCCGCGTCGGCGACCGCTGGCTGATGACGACCTGCTCGGTCAGCCCGGAGCGGCTGTCGACCACCCTCTACAGCTCGACCGATGCGATGGATTGGACGCTCGAAGGCATCGTCCTCGACCACCAGAACAAGGACATGCTGATCTTCGAAGGTCTGGTCGGCGGCAAATATTGGGCACAGACCCGGCCGCTCGGCGACGTCTGGTTCGCCTACCCGCCGGGGGCGGAATACCGGCCGGGTCCGTCGATCAATCTGGCGAGTTCGCCCGATGCGCTGCACTGGAAGCCCCACGAAATGCCTGGCCTGCGCCCGCACGCGTTCACCGCGTCGACGGCGCGGATGGGCGGAGGCGCTCCGCCGGTGCTGACGCGCGACGGCTGGCTGACCTTGTGGCACGGGGTTGCGCCGAAGGGCGAAGTCGGCGTCTATCGCACCTATTGGTCGATCCTGGATACCGACGAGCCGTGGCGGCCGGTGCGCAGCGACCATGCCGCGCTGATCGAGCCGAACCCGGTGCTGACCGCGGCGTTGGAGGAGCGCATGTACCTCCATGACGTGGTGTTCACGACCGGCATCGCGGATGGCGGCGATCACTATGTCGTTGCATCCGGAGAGGCCGACCTTGCCTGTCGCATCACGCACATTCCGAAGTCGGTCTTCGGCCTGTAGCCCATCCGACACGGTGCCGGCCTGAATCGACAGGGTCGGATCGACCGGGCCCACCGCCCGTTACGTCAGCCCCGCGGCACGAGGCGTATGCGTATGAGAAGGGTGGTCAGGATCGCGGGCAGGTTGCTTTTCGCACTGCTCCTCGCCGCCATGTTCGCGCCGTACGTCGTACCCCCGTTCCTCGACCGCATCTATTATGGCGGTCCGGGCAGCGACCATTTCGACGGAGAGCGTTTCTTCAACCCGGATGGCCTGGCCGGGCACCAGCAGATCGGCGGTGGGCGTCAGGGCCCGCTGATGTTCCGCTTCCTGCTCGGCACCGACAAGGAGCCCTGGCCGGAGAGCGTGCCCGTCACGCCGACACGGCCTCTGGCCCGCGTGGAGGGTGCTGCGATGCGCGTCACCTGGGTCGGTCACGCCACGGCGCTGGTGCAGACGCAGGGGCTCAACATCCTCACCGATCCGGTCTGGTCGGAACGGGCCTCGCCGGTGCAGTTCGCCGGGCCGAAGCGAGTGCGGGCACCGGGCGTTCGGTTCGAGGACCTGCCGAAGATCGACGTCGTGCTGATCAGCCACAACCATTACGATCATCTCGATCTGGCGACCCTGGAGCGGCTGTGGGCGCGCGATCGGCCGCTGATCGTCACCAGCCTTGGCAACGACACGATCCTGAAGGGTCGAAGCATTCAGGCGGTTGCGCGGGATTGGGGCGGCCGCGTGCCCGTACGCCCGGGTGTGGCTGTCATCGTCGACCGGGTCCATCATTGGGGATCGCGCTTCGGCAAGGATCGCAACCGCGCCTTGTGGTCGGGTTTCACCGTCACGCTACCCGGCGGCAACCTCTTCTTCGCCGGTGACACAGGGCCTGGCGACATGACCTGGCCTGCGCAGGCCGCGACCCACGGGCCGGTGCGACTGGCGTTGATTCCGATCGGCGCGTTCCGGCCGCGCCAGTTGATGAGCGGCAATCATCTCGGCCCGAAGGAAGCGGTCGACGTGTTCCGCCGGCTGGGCGCGGCCTATGCGCTCGGCATCCACTGGGGGACGTTCCAGCTGACCACCGAGAAGATCGACGAGCCCCGCGAATATCTGAGCGCCAGCCTGCGCGCGGCACGCATCGCGCCCGATCGCTTTCGCGCCACGGAGGCAGGCATCGGCTGGGACGTGCCGGCGATCGATCAGGCGAGCAATGCCGCCACATCGCTCTCGCTGAGCACAATGCCGAAGCGTTCGGCCAGCGCCGCGCGGTAGACGGCGGGCTCGGCACCGTCCGCGGACAGGGTGTCGAGCCGGTCGTCGCCGACGATGCTGACGATCCGACCCTGGACGAAGCGGCTGTCCGGATGGGTCGCAACCCAGTGATTGGCGACCGCCAGGTCGGCCGGATAGACCGGTTCCTCGGTGAAGCTATATTGCCGCTCGCCACTACGCAGCAGCATCCAGCCATGCTCCGGATCGCGCGAAAGGGCGTGGAGGGCACCGGCGGACTTGCTGCTCTCACCGTCGCGCAGCCGCATCGGCGGTACGTCGCTGCCGCCGAAGCCGGCGTCAGCGATCCACTCGACACCCTCGATGGTCACGAGCACCAGCGTGTGGGTCTTGGGCGGCACGTCCGTCGCGAACAGCCAGACGCGGGCAAGGAGCGGCCGGGCATTGAAGCCGAGCGCCTGCAGCGCCGCGAGGAAGAGACCGTTCTGCTCGAAGCAATATCCACCACGCCGTGCGGTCACCAGCTTGGCCAGGACCGCATCCGTATCCAGGCTGATGCCGCGGCCGAGCGGGATGTCGAGATTCTCGAACGGGATCGCGCGGCGATGCGCGCGCTGGACGGCGGCAAGTCCGGTGAGGTCGGGTGCGGGGCGATCGGCAAGGCCGATGCGAGATAAATAGGCGTCGAGGTCCATACTGATCCTGTTTGCCGGCGCCGATGCCGTGACCAAAGTGACCGCCCGTGACGCCCGGCGCGATTGCGGCCAGCGCCCGACATTCCCATATCTCCGGGGCATGACAATCCAGATTCGCACCACGCTCGACGAGCCCGATACCGGACAGGTCTTCATACCGCATCGGCCGGAGCGACCGGACAAGTCGGAGGGTGGCAAACCCTTCCGGATCGTCTCCGACTACCAGCCGTCCGGCGACCAGCCGAGCGCCATAGCCGAACTGGTCGAAAGCGCGCGCGGCGGGGAGCGCGATCAGGTGCTGCTCGGCGTGACCGGTTCGGGCAAGACCTTCACCATGGCGAAGGTGATCGAGGAGTTGCAGCGCCCGGCGCTGATCCTCGCGCCGAACAAGATCCTCGCCGCGCAGCTCTATGGCGAGTTCAAGAGCTTCTTCCCCGACAACGCTGTCGAGTTCTTCGTCAGCTACTACGATTATTACCAGCCCGAGGCCTACGTTCCGCGGTCGGACACGTACATCGAGAAGGAAAGCTCGATCAACGAGGCGATCGACCGGATGCGCCACTCGGCGACCCGGTCGCTGCTGGAACGCGACGACGTCATCATCGTCGCCTCCGTGTCGTGCCTGTACGGCATCGGATCGGTCGAGACCTATTCGGCGATGATCTTCGACCTGAAGCGCGGCCAGTCGGTCGACCAGCGCGAGATCATCCGCAAGCTCGTCGCGCTCCAGTACAAGCGCAACGATCAAGCGTTCGCGCGCGGCAATTTCCGTGTGCGCGGCGACTCGCTCGAACTGTTCCCGTCGCATTATGAAGACAGCGCCTGGCGGATCGCCTTCTTTGGCGACGAGGTCGAATCGATCACCGAGTTCGACCCGCTGACCGGCAAGAAGGTTGCCAATCTCGAATCGATCCGCGTCTACGCCAACTCGCACTACGTGACGCCCGGACCGACCTTGAAGCAGGCCGGCGAGGCGATCCGCTTCGAGCTGGCCGAGCGGCTGAAGGAGCTGGTGATCGAGGGCAAGCTGCTCGAGGCGCAGCGGCTGGAGCAGCGCACGAACTTCGATCTCGAGATGATTGCGGCGACCGGCAGTTGCTCGGGGATCGAGAATTATTCCCGCTTCCTGACCGGCCGGATGCCGGGCGAGCCGCCGCCGACGCTGTTCGAATATCTGCCCGAGAATGCGCTGCTGTTCGTCGACGAGAGCCACCAGACGATCGGCCAGATCAACGGCATGTCGCGCGGCGACCATCGGCGGAAGATAACGCTTGCCGAATATGGCTTCCGCCTGCCGTCTGCCATCGACAACCGGCCGCTGCGCTTCAACGAGTGGGATGCGATGCGGCCGCAGACGACCTACGTCTCGGCGACGCCTGGCGACTGGGAGATGCAGCGCACCGGCGGCGTCTTCGCCGAGCAGGTGATCCGCCCGACCGGCCTGATCGACCCGCCCGTCGAGGTCCGACCGATTGAGAGCCAGGTCGACGACCTCGTCTACGAATGTCGCGAGACCGCCAAGAAAGGCTATCGCGCGCTCGTCACGACGCTAACCAAGCGGATGGCGGAGGACCTGACCGAGTATCTCCACGAGGCAGGGCTCAAGGTCCGCTACATGCACTCGGACGTCGAGACGCTGGAGCGTATCGAGCTGATCCGCGACCTGCGGCTTGGCGTCTACGACGTGCTGGTCGGCATCAACCTGCTGCGTGAAGGCCTCGACATTCCGGAGTGCGGGCTGGTCGCCATCCTGGATGCGGACAAGGAAGGCTTCCTCCGCTCCGAGACGTCGCTGATTCAGACGATCGGCCGCGCCGCGCGCAACGTCGAGGGCAGGGTGATCCTCTATGCCGATCGGATCACCGGCTCGATGGAGCGCGCCATGGCCGAGACCGAGCGCCGCCGCGAGAAGCAGACCGCCTACAATATCGAGCATGGCATCACGCCGGAGACGATCAAGCGGAACATCTCCGATATCGTCGGCCACCTGGCTTCGAAGGACCAGGTGACGGTCGACACCGGTATCGAGGATCGGCCGCACATGGTCGGCCACAATCTGCGCGGCTATATCGAGGAGCTGGAGCAGCGGATGCGCAAGGCTGCCGCCGATCTCGAGTTCGAGGAAGCGGGCCGGCTGCGCGACGAGATCCGTTCACTGGAGGCCGAGGAGCTCGGCCTGCCGCCGGACGAGCGCAAGGCGCCGGTGCGGGGCCATGCGATCAGCGGCAAGCCCGGCACGCGGACGACACGCTACGGCAAGGCCAAGGCCGCACGCGCGGAGAAAAGGGCGCGGGGGCGCTAGTCCCGTCGGGCCTTTGGGAACCGGCGGGGGCCTGACGGCTTTCTGATGCCATCTTTAAGGCAGGGAAGTCGTAGATGCTGTTGCGGGTGGCGGTTCTTTTCTCGGTTGCGTTGGTGTCAGCTCAGGCAGCGGATGCGCGGACGAAGCGCCCGGTCACCCACCTGGCAGCCGTCCCTGACCTTCCGCTGGACACCGCCGCTGCTGCCAGCCGGTTGCGCCTCCTGGATCTCCCGCGCGATAGCGCCGAGCGGTGGATGCTGCAGCCGATCGCCAGCGACTATGACCGCGTCGATCCCCATGGCTTCCGCCTGCGCGTCCGCGGTGCCAAGATGAAGATGCGGGTGCCTCTGGACCTTAATTGAAGCGTCGGCCGGCGGGCGAAGCGTTCGCCGTGCGCGACGGATGGGCTTCCCACCGGCGGATAGTTCGCCCATGCCGGACAGCCATGGTTCGAGTAAAGGGACGTAGCTTTTGACGCGCAAGCTGATGGCGCTGGCCACCTTGGGATTACTGGCGGGCTGTGTGGCACCGCGCCAGGCGCCGCCGCCCGCCCCGCCGCCGGCACCGCCGCCGCCTCCGCCGGCATCGGTGCCGCTGCCGGCGAGCACGGACTGGCGGGACATGCCGCTGACGTCGGGCGGTTGGAGCTATTCGGCCGAGCCCGGCGGATCGGCGGCGCGGTTCGGGCCGGCGGGTGCGCCGTTGTTCATCGCCCGGTGCGAACTGACGACGCGGATGGTCACGCTGTCGCGCGAGAATGCTGCGCCGGCCGAGGCTCCACTGATCGACGTGACGACGTCGGCCGGACGCCAGAGCTTCCGCGCCCAGCCGCTGTCCGGGCGGCAGTCCGTCGCGGCGACAGTTGCCGCACGCGACACCTTCCTCGACAAGATGGCCTTCAGCCGTGGACGCATCGTCGTCGCGGTGTCGGGCACGGAGCGGCTCGTCATGCCGTCCTGGCCGGAATTGGGCCGGGTGGTGGAGGATTGCCGCGGCTGAACGCTCTGCTGCAGCGCCGCAAATATTTTTCACGAAGAGGCTTGTCGATCGCCGCCGGATGAATCATCTTCCCGCTTGTCGACAACTTAGCGAAAGGAGGTGATCCGATGTCTCATGGTTCAGCCCATAGGTCGGTTCAGTCCGTTCGGGGGGCTCGCGGTTGATCGATCGTCTTCGGACGTTCGATCGACAAGCCTAGGTCTCCCGGGCCGGCACTTCCGGCCGCTGACCATGTTAGGGCCGTCGGGGCGACACGCTCCGGCGGCCTTTTCACATCCGGCATGGGTGCGCCGGAACGTCGATGGGGCGGACGCCCGAGGCTGGATGTCCGGAGTTGGTGGTTAGCGGACGTTCAGGTCACGATCCTTACGCCGTCGATCTCGACCTCGTAAGTCGGCCCATCGCACCAAAAGACCAGCGTGTTACCTTCGCGATCCGCATAGGACGCGTCGTCTCGATCAGAAGGGCTGGGATAGCGAACATCGACCTTTGATCCCGGTCGAATGATCTCGGAAGAGGCCCACGGCTCAACGACCAGCATCATTGGATCAGAAGTGTCATTCTCGAAGGAGAACGTCCTATCGAGAACGTGAGGGACGATAATGGATGCGTCTGGGCTGCCTCTATAGGCAGGCTGCCACTTGGCGACCTCTATGTCGGCCTTCGCTGCTGACCACGTCGAATGGAAGCCGATGTCCGTATCGGTGCCGTCGAGCGCCCGGTGTCGGAGAAGGAAGACGGTGTCCATCGCCTCAGCTTACCTCGTAAGCCGAACGTCCGCTACTGGGCGTTAGCTGCCTAGCTGTTGGCAAACCAGAAGAGCCATCCCGCAGAGGCGACGGCCCACGCCGCCACGCCTGCTATGAGAGCGGCGGTAGCTTGAGCCAGCGCGCCATAGCTCCGTCGGATCATGAGGAAAGCCGATATGGCCGCGCCGAAGATGGCAGCAACGTGGGCGCAACCGCCATGCACCTATGTCGCAGTAACACCTTATGTCCGCAAGTAGGTGCTGGATGTCCGCAAGTAGGTGCTGGCAGGCATGCCTCACGTCGCCGGAGCTACCCTGTGTGGCTGATCCGCCGTGCCACCCGCCATTGCCAGAGCATCAGCAGCGGCACGACGCCCAGTTCCATGACAAGGCCGAAGCGGTGACCGGTCCCCGGCGCGCCCAGTTCGGCCCATGAGAGCGCGCGGGCGAGGCCTCCCGCGACCACCATCGCGCCGAGCAGGCGGAACCGCGCGCCCTTGTTTTCGATCTCCGGCACGCAGCTGACGAAGGCCAGGCCGAGCGCGAAGAAGATGCCAGACAGGTAGCGGTAGTGGCTGTCGAGATCGATGGGAGCGGGGCGGGGCACGCCTTTCAGGAAAGCGACGCCGCGCAGGATGCTGCTGCCGCCCGTCGTCAGGGGCACCAAGCAGGCGGCGGCGACCACCAGTTGGAGCAAGCGGCGTTCGACGGCGAGCGCGTTCATCGCTTCCACCTGCCCTGCTTCTGCCATTCAAGCAGGTCGTCGCGGATGCGGATGCTGTTAAGCGAAATCCGGACCTCGGCGAGGAAGAAGGCCAGGCCCGAGATCAGCAGGCCCATCGCCAGCACGAACCCCATCGCCATCGTCCGCGCGAAGCCGAGGTTGGCGAGACCGGCGACGAACAGTCCCGCGACGACCAGACAGATCATCACCGCGCTCGACGTGCAGAGCAGGATCGCCCAGTTCGCCAGCATGATCCGCCGATCCAGCCCGCGCAGCTCGTCGACCTGGCGGGCATGGTGCGGGTGATCGGAGTCGGTGAAGTTCGCCTCCAGCCACCGCGCGCGATCGACCACCCGGCCGAGCCGGTTCGCCATCACATTCAGGAAGCCGCTGACGCCCGTCAGCAGGAACACCGGCGCGACGGCGAGCTGGATGATGTGGGCCAGATCGGCGACGGCGGGTGCGGGCGTCATGCCGGAGGTCGTGCGGACGTTTCCCGATGCGGTCAAGACCGAGCACCCACCGGCTACCGATCCGCCGTCATGCTGAACTTGTTTCAGCATCCATTCGCGCAAGGCCCAAGGACGAGCGCCGCGCGAATGGATGCTGACCCTCGTCTGGCCGACGAAGGTGGGTGCGTTACCTCTATGCCCGCTTGGCGCCGGTGTTGACGCCCATGCTCTGCAGGTAACGCTTCACGTTGCGCGCCGCCTGGCGCAGGCGCTGCTCGTTCTCGACCATGGCGATGCGGACAAACCCTTCACCCTCCTCGCCGTAGCCGACGCCGGGGGCGACCGCGACATGGGCGTGGGTGAGCAGCTGCTTGGAGAATTCCAGGCTGCCGAGGTGGGCCAGGGCAGGTGGCAGCGGCGCCCAGACGAACATGCCGGCCTTCGGCGCCGGCAGGTCCCAGCCGGCACGACCGAAGCTCTCGATCAGGCAGTCGCGGCGGCGTTTGTAGAGCGCCCGGTTGTTAGCGACGATGTCCTGCGGGCCGTTGATCGCTGCGACGGCGGCCGCCTGGATCGGCGTGAAGGCGCCGTAGTCCAGGTACGACTTCACGCGCGTGAGCGCCGCGATCAGCGTCGGGTTGCCGACCGCGAAGCCGATCCGCCAACCGGCCATCGAATAGGTTTTGGACACGCTCGTGAATTCGACCGCGACGTCCATCGCGCCCGGCACCTGGAGGATCGATGGCGTCGGCACGTCATCGAAATAGATTTCGGAGTAAGCGAGATCGGACAGGACCCAGATCTTGTGCTCCTTGGCGAAGGCGACGACGCGTTCGTAGAAGGCGAGGTCGACCGTCTCCGCCGTCGGGTTCGACGGATAGCCCATCACCAGAACGGACGGCTTTGGCACGGTAAAACGC
>Ga0160473_100675_pt1 | contig 21954 bp, 16 predicted proteins | sample HID1975I_E11MG_FD_108217 | JGI IMG/M metagenome (GOLD analysis project Ga0160473, IMG submission 108217) | Enriched soil microbial communities from UW Madison campus, WI, USA - HID1975I_E11 MG | ecosystem: Environmental > Terrestrial > Soil > Unclassified | place: USA: Madison, Wisconsin... | reverse complement strand
GAAGCTCTGGATGTCCTGGGGCGTCATGCCGCGCGGCATGATCGGCCACAGCCTGGGCGAATATGTCGCCGCCCATCTCGCCGGGGTCTTCAGCCTGGCCGACGCGCTGCGTCTCGTCCATTGCCGCGGACAGCTTTTCGAGACCCTGCCCCAAGGTGCCATGCTGAGCGTGCCCATGGCGGCCGACGAGCTTGCGGCATTGATTGCGCCGACGCTGTCGATCGCGGCTAGCAACGGACCGCAGTCAACTGTCGTGTCAGGGCCTGTCGACGCAATCGAGGCGCTGCGCCAGGAACTCGAGCTTCTCGACACACCTGCCTCGCTCCTCAGGATCTCGGTCGCGGCGCACTCGTCTATGCTTGGCCCGATCCTGGTGCCGTTCCGGGAGTTCCTGGCCGAGATACCCATGCGGCCGCCGACCCTGCCGTTCGTGTCCTGCCTTGCCGGAACATGGATCACCAAGGCGCAAGCGCAATCACCGGATTATTGGGTGCGGCATCTGCGCGAGACCGTTCGCTTCGGCGACGGCCTGCGCGCCTTGCTGAAGGACGAGACCTGCCTGCTGCTGGAGGTGGGGCCGGGCCGTACGCTGGCGAGCCTGGCCCGCCTGCACCCCGATCGCTCGCCCCAGCAACTCGCGCTCAATTCGTCGCGCCATCCGACCGAGCCGATTTCCGATCGTGCGCAGATGCTCGATGCGGTCGGCAAGCTGTGGGCGGCGGGCGTGCCGATGATGTTCGGCCTGCTCCACGCGATCGGCACCAGGCTGCGTCTGCCGCTTCCGACCTACCGCTTCGATCACCGGCGCTACTGGATCGAGCCCGGATCGGCCGCCGAAGCCCCGGAGCCTGACGGAGCGGAACTCCAGAAGCAGACCGACCTCGCCCGTTGGCTCTACCGTCCGACATGGCGCAGAACCGGCGCTCAGGCCGTCATGCCGCAAACGGCGAGGACCCTGATCTTCGCGGACGATTGCGGCCTCGCCGCGCTTGTCGAGGCGAAGCTTCGGGAAGGGGGCGCAGACGTCGTCACCGTGCGCCCGGGGCGGCGCTTCGTGCGCGCCGGTGCCGACTCGTTCCGGATCGATCCCGGCGTGCCTGCCCACTATGAGCGGCTGCTGGCGGCGCTCGCGACGGAATCGCGTATCCCGGCGCATGTCCTCCATCTCTGGTCCGTCACCGGCGGCGGCCATGATCCGGCGTCGCTGCGTGAAGCCGACGAATTGCAGCGGCTGGGTATCTACAGCCTGCTCCACTTCGCTCAGGCGATTGCGCGCGAGGATATCACCTCGCCGATCGCGCTCATGGTCGTGTCGGACGGCATGCAGCGGGTGTCCGGCGAGACCGATCTCGCACCCGCCAAGGCAACCTTGCTGGGGCCTTGCAAGGTCATGCCGCAAGAGCTTCCGAACGTCCGCGCGCGCAGCATCGATGTCGTTCTGCCCGCGCCGGGATCGCGCCGCCGCGGCATGCTTGCCGATGCGCTCCTGGCCGAGTTGAGCGCCGAGGATGGTGCCGAGGTCGTGGCGATCCGTGCGGGCGAACGCTGGGTCCAGCAGATCGACGCGATCGAGTCGTCGAGCACCGCTCCGCCGCTGGCAGCGACCCGCCCCGGCGGCACCTATGTCATTACCGGTGGCCTGGGCGAACTTGGCCTGGCTCTGGCACGCCACCTTGCCAACACACCCGGCGTGCGGCTCGTCCTCCTCGGCCGCGGCGGGCTTCCGCCGCGCGAGGAGTGGATCCAGATCCTTGCGGGAAAGACTTCCGACGAGCGCCTCGTGCGCCGGCTGCGGCAGGTTCTTGCGATCGAGAAAGCGGGCGCCGAAGTCCTCGCCACCACCGTCGATGTCACCCATCCCGCCGAGCTGCGCCGCGCGATTAAGGCGGCGCGCGCCCGTTTTGGAAAGATCGACGGCGTCTTCCACACCGCCGGCATCCTTGACGATGGCCTCATCCAGATGAAGGATGCCGCGAGCGTGGCGGCCACGCTCGCACCGAAGGTGCGCGGCACGATCGCCCTACAAGCGGCGCTGGCTGACGAACCGCCCGAGTTCATGATGCTCTTCTCGTCCGTCAGCGCACTGACGGGCGTTGCCGGGCAGGTCGACTATACTGCCGCCAATGCCTTTCTCGACGCCTTCGCGCAGCAGGCCGCCGCCTTCGGCGACTGCAACGTCGTCTCGGTCGACTGGAGCCAGTGGCAGGAGATCGGCATGGCCGCCGCGCTTGCACGGGCCGCGTCGGGCGCCCGCGGGCAAGCCGCGGCCGACGAGGGAAGCTGGATTCCGCATCCCTTGATCGATCGGTGCATCCAGGACGGCGAGGCGGAGCGCCTCTACGCGACCAGCTTCAGCGCCGCGCGGCACTGGCTGGTCGACGAGCACCGCGTCGCCGGCGGCCAGGCCTTGATCCCGGGAACGGGCTTTCTCGAGATCGCGCGAGCGGCGGTCGCGGAGCGTTCGAAGGAGGGGATCCTCGAACTCTCCGACATCCTCTTTCTGGAGCCGTTCCTGGTCGATGATGGCGAGGAGCGGGAACTCCGCATCCGCGTCGCATGTGACAGGGACAACGTCTCCAAGTTCGAACTGGGCAGCGGGTCCGATGACGCATCGAACGTCGTCCACGTGCGCGGGGTCGCCCGCTCGGTGAGCGTCGCCGAGCCGGACCGCTTGGCGATCGCCGGGATCCGGTCGCGCTGCGATGTTCGATCGACCGATCGGGCGAGCGTCCGGCCTTCCCCGCACATGCGCTTCGGACCGCATTGGCAGAACGTCGTTCGCACCGATTATGGAGAAGGCGAGGCCCTGATCGAATTGGCTCTCAGCGAACCGCTCGTAGGCGAGCTTGGCGCGCTGTCGATCCACCCGGCGCTCTTCGACATGGCGACGGCGGGTGCGCAGGCGCTGATCCCCGGCTTTGACGAGGCGACGGACTTCTTCATCCCGGGATCCTACGATCGAATCCGGTTGTATCGCCCGATGTCGGGCAAGATCTTCAGCCATGTCCGGCTCCGCCGCGGTCTCGGCGGAGCGGACGTAGCGGCGTTCGACGTGACGATCGCCGATCAGACCGGGCTCGTGCTGGCCGAGGTGCGTGAGTTCTCGATGATCCGGCTGCGCGATCGATCGTTGCTCGCGCGGTCTGGGCAGGGCGGTGAGGCGCCGATGCAAAGATCACGCTCGGCGGCCGGCGATCTGCGCGATCAGGGACACCGCAACGGCATCCTGCCAAGCGAAGGCATGGCGACCATCGACAGGATCCTTGGCCTGGACCTTGGACCGCAAGTCATCGTGTCGCCCATCGACTTCAACGCGCTCCTGGCGAAAGCCCGCAAACCGCTCGCGCCCACCCGCGCTGGACCAGCCGTCATGGGCGAAGCGGGCGACACGTCGCAGGCGATGAGCCCGGCCGAGCAGATCGTCGCAACGCTCTGGAGCGAGCTGCTGGGTGTCAGTGGCATCGGCCCCGCGGACAACTTCTTCGATCTCGGCGGGCATTCCCTGCTCGCGGTACAGTTCGTCAACAAGCTCCGCCGCCGCACCGGGACGACCCTGCCGGCGACCGCGCTGATCGAAACGCCGACCGTTGCGCAGATTGCGGCGTTGTTCGCGCCGGACACGGGTGGCGGTGAGACCGGCGACACTGGCGGGTCCACCACCGGCGCGGTGACCACGGAGCCTTTGCTGGCGGCGAACACCGGCGGCGAAGCCGTCCGGATCAACGGCGAAGGCTGCGGCACGCCGCTGTTCCTGGTCCATGACGGGTTGGGCGAGATCCTGCTCTACCGGACGCTGGCGCTGCGGCTGATGGCCTTCCAGCCGGTCTACGGCCTGTCGCCGACGCGGCGTCCGGACGGCAGCGTTGCGCATACCCGCATCGAGGAAATGGCGGCGGCGCACATCGCCAAGGTTCGGCGGGTGCAGCCACATGGCCCCTATCTGCTGGGTGGCCTCTGCGCAGGTGGCGTGATCGCGTTCGAAATGGCGGCGCAGCTACGTCAGGCGGGCGAAGACGTGTCGTTCGTCGGCATTCTCGACGCCGCCGATGTCGCCGCGCGGGAACGCCCGTTCTACGCGGCGCGCGCGCGGCTGAGGCGGTTCCTCAGCCTGTTGCACGGGAATGCCGATGGCAAAGACGTCGGCGAGTCGCTGATGGCGATGATGGCAAAGGCGCGCAACTGGCTGGCCTATGAGGTCGACCTCCGGCTCGAGCGCGCGCGTGCGGCCCGAACGGTCGGGCGCATGAGGCGCCTCGATCCCGATCAGGAAGGGGCCTGCGCTGCCGGCCCGGGGCCTGCGCCGATGTCCTACCTCGACATCTACCGGATCGCGCATCGCGAACACCGGCCACGTACGCTCTTCGCCGGCGGCGACGTCGTGCTCTTTCGCGCGACCAAGGGGACCGGTGCGGACGACGATACGCCCTTTTCCGAGCAATTCAGCGATTGCGCGCTCGGCTGGGGCCGTCGGGTGGTGGATGAGGTGCGGATTGTGCCGGTTCCCGGCGGCCATGTCAGCATGCTGCAGGAGCCCAATGTCGCGGTGCTCGCGCGGGAACTGCAGGACAGTATCGAGCGCGCGCTTGCCCACGCGGTCGATCGCGAGCGGGAAGAGGCTCGGCCGACGCCGCCGCATCGTGTGGCCTCTCCCGCTTTCCAGCTGGCGGAGTATGCCGAATCCTGAACGCCGCACCGGTGGATGATCGGCAGGACCGTCGAGAACATCATGGGTCGGCTGAGCGTTCGAAGCTTGTATGCACGGGTATCGGCGCCGCGCGGCGACAATCCCCTGCTCAATAGGCTTTATGGCGGAGGATGGTGGTTGCCGTGCGCCCGAGAATGTAGAAGTCGAACAGTAACGACCAATGCTCGATGTAGTAGAGGTCGTGGTCCAGTCGCCGGATCAGCTTCTGCTCGGTATCGGTTTCCCCTCGCCAGCCGCAGATCTGCGCCCAGCCGGTGATGCCGGGCTTCACCCGGTGGCGGGCCGGATAGGATTCGATGATCTCGTTGAAGAGCCGGTCGCCGGCACGGGTCGAGACCGCGTGTGGTCGGGGACCCACGAGCGACATCTGACCGACGAGGACGTTGAACAACTGCGGCAGCTCATCCAGGCTCGTGCGGCGAAGGAAGGCGCCCACGCGGGTCACGCGGGGGTCGCTCCGCCGGGCCTGGACGATATTGTCGGTGGAACATTGGTCGACATGCATGCTGCGGAACTTCCAGATCCGGAACGGTCGGCAGTTGAAGCCCTCGCGCGGCTGGCGGAAGAAGATGGGGCCCGGCGTCTCGAGGCGGATCGCCAACGCGATCAGCAGCAGGAGCGGGGCCGTCGCCATCAAGAGCCCCAAAGTGAGCACGCCGTCGACGACGCCCTTCGCGATACGATCCCGCTCTCGCATGGGGCGATCGGTGATCGTCACCATCGGCAGGGCGCCAACCACGACCAGGCTGTGCGGCGTTGACGGCGGTTGGGTGAATTCGCTGGACTGACGGATCCGGACGGGTGTCAAGGACAGCGCCGCCACGGCGGCGGCGACCCGTTCGCTTTCGGTTGGCGGCAAGGCGATGATCACCTGATCCACCTGCCCGGCGCGGATCGCACCGACGAGCTCCGACAATCCTCCGCGCACCGGCAGGCATTGTGCATGATGGCCCGGCCGCGGTTCGTCGTAGAAGCCGACCAGCGAGAGGGTCAGCCATTCGTGACCGGCAACGTGGCTGGCGATGAGCGCGGCCGGCGCGCCGGTGCCGAAGATCGCGCTGCGCTGGTCGAAGATGCCGCGCTTGCGCAACGCGCGGGCGCAAAGCGTCAGGCAAAGTCGCATGGTCGCGAGCGGGATTGCGGCGCCGACCGCAGAACCGAGCGCCCAGGAGGCAGGCACCGCGAGCCGCGAATCCAGAAGGAGCGCCATGAGGGCCAGGAACAGGATCGCCGCCGCCCATGCCGACATCGTGCGGGCCAATGCCCGTCGCGGCAGAAACAGCGCATCGGCATCGTAGGCGCCGAGGCATCGCGCTGCCGGAAGATAGAAGATCGTTGCCAGGAGGGCGAGCCGCGCTGCGTCCGTGGCGGCAGAGGCCGGGAGCGACTGCGCGGCCATAGACAGGATCGTCATCGCTGCCGCAGACAGGATCGCCAGGACCTCCGCGGCCGCGGCACACAACTTGGCATATTGGACCGGGACGGGCGTCCGACATCTTCCGGTCGAGGCACATTCCGGCACCGTGGCCACGGCGTTCCTCAGAGCCGTAGAATGCTCCGCTTCGATGGCCGCCGCCTTCACCGACCTTTTCCGTGCCGCAAAGCCCGAAGTTTTCCGCCGCCCGGCGCGCTACGGCCGCCACGCCCATCCGGTCTCCTGGCAGGCGCCGCAATGGGAGGGCGCCAAAGAAACAATCGTGCTATTACTTTGTAGACTTCGAGTGAATGTGCCAGTGTGCAATTATCTAATTCAGACGATTGATCTACAGAAAGCTCAAGGATCATGGTTAAGCTCCCGGCTTTTGGTCATGATCAGAATAGCAATTCTCGAGACCCTCGGCAACGGCCCGGTCGCGACCGGCTTTGATCTATGGTGAGTGTTGCTGCGTACACACAAGCGAGCTGCGCCCGTAGGTAATTCTCTGGATATGAAATCGGATCTTGCTGGCCGAATATCCGCCGCTGGCTTCAAGTCGGCGAGTCCGGGGGGGCTTCGGGGAATGACCAATTCGCAGTCCGGGGTGTGCGCGAAACTGACCAAGCGGGAATGGCAGGTGCTGCACCTCGTCGCCCAGGGTCTTTCCTCCAAGGAGATCGGCGCGCAGCTCCAGATCGAGTCGCGCACGGTTGAAAGGCACATCGATCACATTCGGATGAAGACGCGGACGAAGAACCGCTCTCACATGGTCGCGGTCGCCTCGCTACAGGCGGAGTATCAGCGAGTCGCCAAGGAGATCGTCACAGCACCGGCACTTGATCGGGAGCAAGCGGGGCCTTGACGATGAGTCGGTCGTACCGATCTGGGCCAGTCCCCTGCCTTCCTCTCTCCAGTCAAGTGACTTTATCGGTGGTAAGAAGCGGCCATCGGGATGAATTACCGCCGTTTGCGTACGGAAGAATCAGTAGGCGTGAGAGAGGTAAAGATTCTACTCATCTTATCTACCAGTCGTGCTACAGTGCAGAGCATGACGGGGCGGGGTATGAAGACCGGAAACTCCAGGCATTCGAGGACAGCTCGAGTAGGTGCTGTCAGGCGGTAGCCAGGAGAAACGGCAAAATGGGTGTCGCCACACGACCGAGCAGCCCGGCGCGGTCAGCGTTTGCTTACGTGGAAACGTTTGGGGGTGATAATGGCACACATTGAAATGCGCGCGATGACGCAGTTGACCGGACGCGAGTCCGAGGTTCTTCACTTGGTCGCACGGGGGCGATCGGCCAAGGAAGTGGCACTGGAGCTGCACATCGCTCCGTGCACGGTCGAGCGCCACATCGAAAATGTCCGGCTTAAGACGAGAACGCGCAATCGCGCGCACATGGTCGCCTTCGTGATCCAGGAGGGCTGGCTGACGATGCACGAAGCTGCATCGTAGCGGTCGGCCGGCGTCGCCGGCGCCGTGGCGGGAACACTGCTTCTGCGGTGTTCCCGTAGGTCATAGATCGGCCGTGCAGCTCGGGTGAGCCGCAGGTTCGATCTGCCTGCTGCGCTGAAATCGCATGCCGTGCGCCTGGTCCGATCCGAACCCGCTGCACCCCCCGGCAGCGTTGCAGGAACGGACCTGGGTGGCTCGGTGCCGGCGGCAAGCGCCGTGGGTGCACCGTTTGGTGCGCCCGACGATGTCTTTCCAGCGGGGTAGAGCCATGTCGGTCGCCATCTCCCGCCCTGGCCTTCGCATCGACCAGGTTGCCGAGAAGAAAGGGCGGAACCTCGTTCTTGCCTGTCCTGAACGGCGGGCTGATCCGTCGACGCCGCGCCCGACGGCCGGTGGAAGCAATTGCGGGGTTCGTGACCTACGCCGACCGATTGGCTGGCCTCTCTCCGACCTTTCTTCATTCTGGGGCACGGCCGCTCTGTTCAGGGCATTTGGCTGATGGGCCCGTTCGCGCTCCCCATTGCTCTCGTCGTCATCTCCGGGGCGGCGCTCATTCTGTCCTACGCCCTGATCAAGCCTGCCTTGTTCATCGTCATCCTCAGCAGCATGGGGCTGAGCATCTTCTTCCGTTGCCTGAAGCCGGCTTATGCCCGGCACGTCGGCGGCGAGCCCGTGCTGCTCGCATTCGGCCTGCCGATTGCGGCCTGGGTGACGCCGAACGCCTGGCTGCTCTACGGGGTGATCCTGGCGGCCATGCTCTTCATCGCCCGCAAGCCGGGCCGCGCCGCACCAACCTATCTCTTCGCGCTGCTGCTGCTGCCTGGGCTGGACCAGTCCATGTCGATCGGCTCGCTCAAGCTGTTCGAGTTCGGCGTCCACGATGCGCTCGCCGTCGGCGCGGCCGTCCGTGTGGCGATGCAGCCCGGCGGCAGTGCGGCCCGCAAGAGCCTGGACCTGCCGTTCATCGGCGTGCTGCTGCTGCTCGTCACCGCGACCGCGCGGGACACCAGCATCACGAACTTCGTCCGGGTGCTGGTCAATACCGGGCTCGACTGCGCCCTGCCTTACTACATCGTCAGCCGCGGCGTTCGGACGATGGACGATCTGCGTTTGTGCATGGTCTACGTGGCGGGCGCGAGCGCGGTACTGTCGATCATTCTGATGTACGAAGCGCATGCGTCCTGGCCGCTCTACAACGTCCTCTACGACCGCTACGGCATCTACATCCAGATGATGCTCAAGTCGCGGGGCGGCGTGCTGCGCGCGGGCGGGCCTTTCATCGAATCGACCTCGATGGCAATGGTCCTCGTCTTCTGCTTCTTCGCGACGTGGTTGTCGCGCCCGACGTTCCGCTCCTCGCTCTACTACTACGCCATGCTCGTTCTCCTGCTCGGCGGGATGACGGCGCCGCAGTCGCGCGGCGCCTGGATCGGATTGCTGATCGGGATGACCGCGGCGGACATCTACCGCCGGCGGATCGGCAGCGCGGTGACACGCGGCGGGATGATCGTCGGCGCCTTGCTCCTGCTGGTCGCGCTCGCGCCGATGAGCCCCTATCTTTCGGAGACTATGGGGCTATCCGGGGGGTCGACCGACACCGCCCAATATCGTCAGCGCCTGTTCGATCGCGGGATGGAGGAGTTCGCCAAGAGCCCGATCGTCGGCTATTCTTCACCCGAGATCCTGATCCACCTGGCCGATCTGCGGCAGGGGGAGGGCATCGTCGATTTCGTCAACACCTATATCTTCGTCGCGCTCGTCTCCGGCCTCATCGGCCTGACGATATTCATCGGTTCGTTCCTGATCTACCTGGGGCAGCTCTGGGGTTGTCGGGGGCGATTACGCGCCGATAACCCGGACATCGACTGTGCGGCGTTCATCTTCGCCGGCCTGATCACCCCGATGGAGATGCTGATCTTCACGTCCTTTGGTGGACGGCCCGAACTGTTCGTCTTCGTCTTCTTCGCGCTCGCCACCGCCGCTGTCGGCATTATCGCCCGCACCCGATCGAGACGGCCGGCGCCTCCCTCCCCCACCGCAACCCAACCGACGCCGAGTCCGGCTGTCGCGCGAGACGATGCGGGCCAGCACCAGCGCGATCCGGAAGTATCTGCCGACACCTGCGTCGTGGCGGTTCCAAACTAGGAGATCCGGTCCACGTCCTTCCAGGGCAAGCCGTCGACGCGGCAAGCCCTGGCGACGACACCGAGGACGATGAAGCGAGGCGTCCGGATGCCGACGTCGCGCGCTCGTGCCCAGAGATGATGGTCCAGCCACGTCCGCCACACCGGCTGCTCCGGGTAGACCTCGCCCTTGTAGACGAAGAGTGCCTGCGCGCCCTCCGAAGCCATCTTGCGCAGCGTTTCCCGGTGATAGCCGTGGGCGTCAACGGACAGGATCGTCAGCTGGCACTGCCCCCGGCTGGCCTGAATGAACGGATCGTCGTCGCCGGCCGCCGGCGTGATCCGAAAGTGCTGCCGTCCGAGCCAGCTCGAGATCAGCCGCCGCTCGGTGGGCGGATAATCCTGCTTCCGGTCGAACGCGTTGTGGATGGCCGCTGCCTTGACCCCCACGGTCACCGTCAGCAACCCGATCAGAAGCCAGATGCCGCCCGGACCGGAGAGCTTCACGCTTTCTCCTCCCGGTTTCCGACCACGGCGATGGTGATGACGCAGAGACCCGTCAGCCAACCGGCGATCCCGGCGCCGACGCTGCCGTGCAGCTCGTCGTAGAGCTCGGGACGGAGCACCATCAGCCCGATCCGCACATCGTTGATGAGCACAACCGAAAGGCACGCCAGCAAGCAACGCAGTGTCTGTCGCGAGGTCCAGGCGAGCCCGCGCCAGTTGGCGAACGTGACGCAGCAGAGGATCGCCAGCGAGATATTGGCCAGCGAGGAGCAGAAGGGCGAGATCCACAGGTATCCGCCATTGCCAGCGGTACGGATGACATTGCCCTCATGATCCATGCCGGTCAGCAGGGCGACGACGCTGGCATCCGCGTCCAGGATCAGGTCGCCGCCATTGTGCAGGATCAGCCGGCCCCAGAACATCGATCCCGCAATCGCCAGCAGGACGGATGCGGCCCGCCGGCTGCCCGCTCGGCCGCCCAGAGCGTCGGGAACTGGTGGGTCGCCCAGCAGGTACAGCGCCAGTCCGGTCGCCGCGATCCAACTGGCGTCCGCAAGCGGCAGCGCGGAGGCGACAATGGTGAGGGCGGCCGCGGTCCGGTCGAAGCGGCGCAAAGGCATGTCCGCCGAGCGCGCCATCAGGATTGGGGCGGCCGTGCAGGCAGCCCAGACGATGACGCTGATGTCGAACATGGCGAGCAGGGCATTGCCCAAGCCGTGCTGCTCGATGGAGGAATAGATCCGGAGTACCAGCCCGTTCGCCAGTACCAGCAGGAACAGGCCCGCGAACATCTTGCCGCGTGCACCCGCCTGCCGGATCTCACGTAGAGTAAATGCGCTGGCGGCCGAAGGCTCGGCGGCGGTTGCGCGCGACGCCATCCGATCAGCGCCGGCGCGAGCGTTACCGACGCCTGCTAGCGCTTCTTGCGCCAGCGCTTCGCGGCCAGCGCCGCACCTGCCACGACGAGGAGGAAGGGCGCGCCCGCGGCGGCGATCGGCCCGGGTGCACCACGAATGATCGGACCCGGCACCGGCGTGATCGGCGGCCGGTTGCCCGCACCGGGCGCCTGCTGGGCGAACGCCGGGGCCGCGCTCAACACCATCACCGCGAGAAAGAGCTTCTTGCCGATGTCCATGTCCGCTCGTCCTTCAGAATGAGAACACGAAGGGAATATGGCGCAGTTTCGATGCCCGGACTGCTCCATATTCTACGTACGAAGTACACCGTCACGCTCGGTTGCAGTGTTTACGGGACGTCCGATCCGTAAAACTTCCAGCGCGAATGACGATCGCCGACGGTATGGCGCAAGCGCCAGCTGGGTCAGCTGTTCGGTCGCGCGTAGACATCGAGCGTGTGGCGGTACCAAAGCGTATCGGTCGTCTGCGCATCGACGCGTACGAGCCCAGCCTCCCGCATCCAGTCCGCGATCCGATCGCGCGGCGTGTAGGTGACGCGCTCGCGCGCGACGATCAGATCGTGCAGGCTGTTCATCGCCCGCCGCCATGTCGGTGCCGCGTCGATATCCTTGTAGATCAGCCGTCCTCCCGGCGCGACCCGCGCTGCGGCCGCGGCCATGAACGCCCGCTTCGCCGCGCGCGGCACATGGTGCAGCACGTCGAGCACGGTCACCGCCTCGAACTGTCCGGACGGCCAGGCGGCGATGTCCAGCGTCGCGTCTATCGCCACTTCGACGCCCGCTTCACCGAATTGGCTGCGCAACGACGCGCGGGCGTTAGCAGCCGCCGGCTCGCTCGTCTCCACGCCGAACAGCCGCCGTCGCGGCTGTGTCGCCTGAGCCAGGAACAGGAAGAAGCCGCTGCCGCAGCCGATGTCGAGCAGCGTGCCCGCTTTGTCGATCGGCGCGAGCAGGGATCCGAACGGACAGATGCGTGGTCGGAGCGTCACCATCGCCCGGCGAAACGGGGGGAACTGCCGGCCGTAATCGCGCGCCAGCGCCCGGATCCGGCGGTTGTCGACCGTCGTGGCGATCATCGCATTCCTCACAGGCCGAGGATGGGGATCGGCAGCGTCATCACTGCCGACAGGAACGCCACCAGCCCGCAGCAGGCGATGACCGCCCGACTGTTCCCGTCGCGCGCGGTGAAGACGACCGGATCGTCATGCATGTGTCCGCGCCGCGCAAGGAGCCACATCCGGGCGAGCCAGTAGAGCAGCAGCGGGCAGATCAGCCACAACAAAGCCGGGGTGGAATAGAGGCGCACAACGTGCGGCTGCGCGACGTAGAGCGAGAATACCAGGACGCTGCAGAAGCCGCTGGCGACGCCGAATGCGGCGATTACCGCCTCGTCGCCGGGCGCGTAGCCCCGACCCGCCGTGCCGTGCACGCCGCGTCGGGTCGCGTCGAGCAGTTCAGCATAGCGCTTCAGCATCGCCAGGCTGATGAAAAGGAACATCGAAAAGGCGAGCAGCCACATCGAGATCGCCACCCCGATCGCGGCCGCGCCGGCGACCACCCGTAGCGTGTAGAGACCGGCAAGCGTGAACACGTCGACCAGCGCCCGTCGCTTGAGGGTCAGCGAATAGGCCATCGTGACGGCACAGTAGAGCGCCAGCGTCGCCGCAAAGGCGGCCGGCAGCAGCAGGCACAGCATGGCTGCTGTCAGCAGCAGCACCGGCACCAGCAGGACCCCGGCAAGCAGCGGCGCGGCGCCCGACGCGAACGGCCGCTGCGACTTGCGCGGATGGAGCCTGTCGACCGGCAGGTCCATGATGTCGTTGATCAGGTAGGAACTCGACGCACACAGCCCGAACGCAACGAAGGCGGTCATTGCGGCAAGGAACGCCTCCGGTTGGACTGCCGTGTGCGATGCGAACAGCGCCACGAAGATCAACAGGTTCTTCAGCCATTGATGCGGCCGTAGCGCCCGCAGCAGCGCCAGCGGCACGTTGCCGGGTTCCGCGAAGATGCGCGCGTCTGCGTCCAGATGGCGTTTCGCGCCCGCGCCCGCGCCCAGGCTGACGCCGGCCGCTTTCCACACCGGCCGGTCGGCGCGGCTGTCGCCGACATAGGCGAAGCCGTGACGTCCGAAGCGCTCGGCCAAGTGTGTTGCTTTGGCAGCGCCCTTCAGGTTGATCGCGCCCTCCGACGCGGAGGTTCCGTCGAAGATGCCGAGATGCTCCGCCACCGCATCCGCCCAGATCCGGGGGGAGGCCGTGACCAGGTGAACTTCGCCACCCTTTGCCCGGTGCGCGGCGATATGGTCGATTAGCTCGCGGCGATAGGGAAGCGCGCGGGGATCGAGCGGCATGCGTGCGGCCAGCTCCGCCTTCAGCACGCAGCGCCCTTGCGCCGCCCAGGCCAGCAGGCGCCACGCCGACAAGGGGCGGCGACACAGAAAGCCGATCGCGGCCTCATGGAGCAGATCGGTACGGATCAGCGTGCCGTCCAGATCCACGCACAGCGGCATCGGCAGCGGCGGGATTGCCGGGGCCGAGGCCGGCAGCGGCGCAAGGGTCGCGGCGTTCAAGCCGCGCTCGAACGTGCGACGAGCAGCACGCCCGCCACCACGAGAAAAGATCCCAGCAACCGCGCAAGGCCCGGCACTTCGCCGAGCCACAGCCAGGACAAGACGAGCACGAGCACGAAGCCCAGCCCGACGAACGGATAGGCGAACGACAGCTCGACGCGGCCGAGCACCAGCATCCACGAGAGGGCCGCCGCGGCATAGAGCAGCAACCCGGCGAGCAGCCGCGGCTGGACGATCACGGCCTGGGTCAGCGGCAGGGCGCTGCCGTCGCTCATCGCCGCCTGCACGGCCGGCTGCATCATGCCGAGCTTCAGCAACACTTGGCCGAGCGACGTACAGCCGACGCTGAGGGCAATTCCGGCCCAGGTGACCGCGTCGATTCCACGCACAGCAGATCCCCCGCAGGCTCCAGCTCGAACCGAGTGTAGTCGGCGGTGATCGCGCCCGGCATACAGCCGATGCCCTTCACATTCTTCGGTAGGCTGGACGCGCCATGTCGGCGCCCGTTCGTGCAGCGCATGCTCGCAGGGAGAACGCGACCGCGGGAGCGACGAATTGAGCCGGGACAACGCACGAGCGAAGGCAGCGCGCATCTTGGAAGGCGTGGCGAACCGCCCCGCGCTGCCTTGGTGCCTGCTCGTCGCCGGGTTGGTACTGCGGCTCGGATGGGCGCTGCTGATCCCCGTCGTCCCCGTGTCGGACAGCGTGGTCTACGACCAGTTCGCGGTGAGGCTGGCCGAGGGATTTGGCTACACCTGGCTCGATGGCAGCCCGTCCGCTTTCTGGCCGGTTGGAACGTCGGCGGTGTACGGGTTGCTCTATCGCCTGTTCGGCGTCGATCACGCGTCGATCGTCGCCTTCAACATCCTCCTCTTCATCCCGATCCTGTTCCTGTCGATGCAGCTTGCCGGGCGTTGGTTCGGCAGAAGCGTGGCGGCGATCACGGGGTTACTGCTCGCGGTCTGGCCGCTGCACGTCGAGTTCACGACGGTGCTGGCGAGCGAACTCATCTTCACCGTGCTGGTGCTGGCGATCCTGTGGATGTGGGAGGCGGACCGATCGCGGCCGATCGCGCGCGGTGTGCTGCTGGGCGTCCTCCTGGCCGCGGCGAGCTATGTGCGGCCGACCGCTTTGCTGCTCACCATCGTCCTTCTTGGCGCGGCAGCGGTGCGGGGGCAGGGGCGCGCACGGCTGACCGCGACGATCCTCAGCCTCGTGGTGGCTGGTCTGCTCATCGCGCCCTGGTCTGTCCGCAACACCCGGGCGTTCGACCAATTCGTGCTACTATCGACCAATGGCGGCGTGACGCTGTGGATGGGCAACAATCCGGAGTCGAGCGGCGGCTATGCCGAAGTTCCGCCCGCCTTCTCCGGCTTGGACGAAGCGACGCGCAACGACCGGATGGGGGCAGTCGCCAAGGCCTATATCGTGGCGGAGCCCGGCCGCTTCATCGTAAACTCGTTGCGGCGCCTGCAGAACACGTTCGGGCATGAGACGATAGGCGTCGTCTGGAATGAACCGGGCATCGTTCGCGCCCTCGGCCCCGGCGCGCTGATGCCCCTCAAGCTCGTCTCGCAAGCCTTCTGGTTGCCGGTCCTTGCTCTCGGGCTGGCCGGGGTCGCGCTGCTCATCGCGTCCTGCGGCATGGTGCGCGCGGCGGCGCATCCGGCGACCATCGTCTGGCTGTACTTCGCCGGCATCCATGCCGTCGTCATCTCGCAGGATCGCTATCATTTTCCGGTGACACCGTTGATCGCGGCCTTTGCCGGGCTCGCGCTCTGTGCGGCCCTTCGTCTGCCATCGGCACTATCGGGCCGATCTCGCCCACCCGCGCCCTCCGCTATTGGTGTTAGCTGACCGTAGAATATGGCGTTCAGGCGGGCGGCGCCGGCGACTTCGACCAATTGCCGATGTCGATCACCCAGTAATCCGGCGGTGCGCCGAGCCGGAACGGCAGGATGCTGACGCCGAGCCCAGCGCTGACGATGGTCAGCCATTTCTCGTCCCGCACGACGCCGCAGTCGTAGCGCTCCAGCGAGCGCGGCGTCGCGACCCCGCCGAAATAGGGAAGGCTGATCTGACCGCAGTGGGTGTGTCCGGCGAGCAGCAGCCCACCGCCAGCAGGCAGGCCCCAGATGGCATAAGGCGAGTGGGAGAGGTAGACCGGCCAGCCCCCGGCCTGGCGAGCGCTCGTCAACGCCTTCGCCACGTCCTGATGTCCGGTGGAATGATCGTCCAGACCGACAACGGTGATGGTGCCCCGCCGCACCGCCCGGTTCTGCAGAACGACGACCCCCTGCCGTGCCAGTTCGGCGATCAGCACGGGCCGTACGGGCTGATCGACGTTGCCCGGGACCGCTACGATGCCGAGCCTGGCTCGAAGCTTCGAGAGCACGGCCACCGCCCCGGACAGGCTCTCGCGGCGGACGCCCCATGCGTTCGAAACGAAATCGCCGGCAATGAGCACGAGGTCCGGTCGTAGTGCGTTCACCTGCGCCGCGGTTTCGGAAAAGCGGCTGACCGAGTTGCCGGGCCAGGAAACGTGCAGATCGGACAGGAGTATCAACCGCACCGGCGGGCGGCCTGCCGGCCAGTGCTCGGCCTGGATGCGGATGTGGCGCTGTACCGGTGCGCCGGATGCCACCGCCACCATCAGGACAGTCAGGGCGCTCAGCGCAGCCAAGAGGATCAAGAGCGCCCTGATCATGTCCGCGGCGCTAGCAGCCGAATACCGCGCCATCCATCCCGACTTTTCAGAGCAGCGGCATCGTCGATTGATGGGATTCTACGCGCCGGAAAATCGGAATATCCAAGCCGCCTTCCGCATGCGACCAGATCGGCAAGGCACATGGCAGGAAGCACAAGACTTCGGGCCGGCCATGACATGTCGCAAAGCGGCTCTTGTTGCACGGGCGCATTCGGACTGATTGGGCACCTTCGCCGATCCTTTCGGATGGCGGATCGTGATCCTCCGGCTGTTCGATACGCCTGTCGTGAGGATGCTCGCGGATGCAGACCGGCAGGCTCGACGCGCTCCAGATCCTGCGGGGAATCGCAGCGTTCATGGTCGTGTGCGATCATTCGCTGATCGTCGTCGCCGCTTACGATCCCTTCATGGCCACATTCCAGGATTTTGGTGGCACCATCGGCCGGATGGGCGTGAACATATTCTTCGTCATCAGTGGCTTCATCATGGTGCACAGCACCAGATCGACACAGTATTTATCGCCATTTAAGCGCCAGCGTGACTTTGCCTGGAAACGGGTGACACGGCTGGCCCCGCTTTACTGGATAGCAACCTTCGTCGAGATCGGCCTTTCCGCCGCCCAGGGCGTCACCTTCAATCTGCCACAGATCGTGACCTCGCTGTCGTTTCTTCCAGACTTCTCCGATACCGGCGATTGGAGGATGCCGCCGATCGTCGGGGTCGGTTGGACGCTGAACTGCGAGGCGCTGTTCTACTGCATCTTCGGCCTGACCTTGCTCCTGCCGAGACGTATCGGCCTGCTCGCCTGCATGCTCGCCATCGTCGCCCTGACGGCCTGGGGTGCGCTCGGGCTGAAATATGTTCATGGCGAATCGTTCGAACGGATCGCCGTGTTCTACACGTTCAAGAACAATCTGTTCTTTGCGATTGGCATGGCCGTGGCGCTCGGCCGACGGTTCGTTCCAAGCCTGTCCGGGGCATCGGCGCTCGGCGTCGCCATCGGCATGATGGCCGCCGCGCTCGGCATCTTCGCGTTCGATCATCTCGCGGACGGGAGTGTGGTCTGGCAGTCCATCTCCGTCGTGACCTGCGCCATGGCGGTGCTGCTGGCGGTGTCCGGGCGGCACATGAAGCAGAGCCTGGGTCATCGCCTGCTGGTGCACGTCGGCGATGCTTCCTTCAGCACTTATCTCTTCCACGCCATGGTTCTGGGATGGCTGGCGGCGGCGGCGGCTCCGCTGCTGTCGCGCGGCATGATCCTGCCCTTTCTCCTGGTCGCTCCCGTCCTTTGCCTGGCCGCCGGATCGCTGATCCACTTGGCCGTCGAGAGGCCGATTACCCGATACCTAAGGCAGTGTCGGCGACACGCTTCGGCATCATCACGCCCGACCGACACTGTCTGCGCTACGGCGCCCGCGCTGTAGCGGTTGCTCAGAGAAAGCTCTCGTGCAGTCGGTGGCTCTCGACCTCTGCGCTTGTCCGGCTGAGCAGCCGATCCAGCTGCTGGCCGACCTGCGGGATCGAGAACCCGGTCTCCACGCGCCGGCGGGCGGCCGCGCCGAAACGCGCGCGAAGTCCGCCATCGTCCCGCAAGCGCAGGATGGCCCCGGCGATGGCAGCAGGATCATCCTTCGGCACGATGATGCCCCCGGATCGCTCCCCGTCCGCCAGGATGTCCGGCAGCCCCTGTGCATCCGTCGCGACCACCGGAAGACCGCACGCCATCGCTTCCAGTGGAGCGACCGGCATGCCTTCGATCCGTGATGCCGTGACGTAGATGTCGGCCGCCGAAAGCCAGGTTCGCATCAGCTCGCGATCGGTGCTGTAGCTTGCCAGCCACCGGACGCCGGGCAGGTTGGCGTGTTCCAGCAGGCGGCCGAACCTCTCGTCATCCTCTCCCGATCCTATCACCACGAGCCCGGCGGTGCCGCAGCGCGCCCAGGCCTGCACGAGTGTGTCGAGGCCCTTCCGGAAGATGGCGATGCGGCCGTGGTTGATGGCGAGGAAGGCGTCCGGATTTAGGCCGAGCCGCTGTCTCGCTTCGCCTCGATCGATCGCCCGCCACTCGGTCGTGTCCAGGGGATTGGGGATGTCGGTGACCGGCGAGGTGGCCGGCCCATACCGTTGCGTCAGTCGCGCCCGCTCCGCGCCCGATGCGACGATCAGGCCGGCGCATTGGCGCAGCGACTCGTGTCGCACGAAAGCTTCGACAGGCGACAAGGTCTGGTCCCCGCCCTGGAAGGTCGCGAACACGGGAATGCCGAGTGTGCGGCCGAGCCGGACCAGGCGGTCGAACCGCGCATATTCATATTCCTGTACGACGATGGCGGTACAACGCTCCTTCGTCAGGATGCGGGCGAACTCGGTGGCCGGCGCCGCAATCCATTGTCGCAGGCTGCGCCAAGACGACGAGCGACCGAGGGAAACTGCCCGGCCCGGCACGATCCAGATGGTCGCGCCGGTTCCGGCGTGGACGCGCTGCGTCGGGCGGTCGCAGGCGGTCGATGCGCAGATGATGACCGGTCGCCACCCCGCCGACTGTAACGCGGCCACATAGCCGAACAGCCAGCCTCCGGTCATGCGATCGCAGAATGCGTCGACGTCGAGGCCGATCGGCGTCAGGAAATCCTCGATCACGTCGCCCCAGGGGAAGATCGCGACCGAGCCGCGATCGGCGCCGTTCAACATTGCCATGCGGCCGCGATCTCGGTTCCCCGCGTCCTCCGGCCATGCAGCACATAGGCCAGAGCGGTCGGTATCGCGGCGATGCCGTAGAGCAGCCTGCGCTTGCGCGGACCGAGATTGGAGAAGGCCACGTCGTGGAAGAAGGCCGTGCCGCGATTGATGAAGCTCGCCAAGGTCTTGGGAGGTCCTTTGAACAGGTCGTTCAACTGCGCCTGGGTGTAGCCGCGCCGCACGTGGCCCCACTCGTCCATCAGCGCCCGTTCCGGCGGACAGTGAGGGGCCATGAAGGCGTAATAGGGATAGTGCCAATCCGCCTGCGGCGTGGAGACCAGGACCTTGCCTCCCGCCTTCGTCACGCGAACTGCTTCGATCGCGGCGGTGCGGTCGTCCGGAACATGCTCCAGCACGTCGAACATCGTCACGACGTCGAACGTGCCGTCGGCGAAGGGCAGGTCGCACGCATCGCCCGTCACGAAGACGACGTTGGGCGCGCCACTCTGGCCCTCGGCCAGGCTCGGGTCGATATCGAGGCTTACGATGTCGACACCCGGATAGAGAGCCGCTGCCATCCCGCTCCGTCCGCCGCCAATCTCCAGGATGCGAGCACCCGGCGCGAGTTCGCTCGGCGCGATGCGGTGAATGGCGCGCATCTTCTCGCGGTAGAACAGACCGTCCGTCAGACCGTTCGAAAATGGATTGGCCCTCAGGAAGGCGCGCAAAGGCGTCCGGCGGATCATCTCGGCATCGTCCCGGACAGAGTGGCGGGGAGCTTCGGGCGCCTGCGCCGCCAGCCGGGGCTGATCAGGTAGCGCAGGCCGGAGGTCCACCCGAAGATTTCCTGGCGCAGCAGCTTGCGGCGATCGGGCGCGGCATGGAGGACGCTTTCGATTGCCGTACGCACGAAATAGCGTGGCAGCTGCTTGAAGATCCGCATGACGTTGCCGCGATGGCCGAACAGATCCCGCTGCGCGACGAGTGCCGACACATGGCCACGCATATAGGACCGCATCTGCTGCTCCAGGCTGCTCCAGTCGGCTCGGTGGTCATGGAAGACGACGGCGCGCGGTTCGTAGAGGCAGGCGCCGCCGACGGCGAGGATCCGGTACCAAATTTCGGAGTCTTCGGAGCATCCCGACGCGCCGGCGCCCAGCCGCGTGTCGAACAAGCCGACCCGGTCGAACACGGATCGGCGGAAAGCCATGTTCGCCCCAGCACCGATCCGCCACACATGGACGCCGTCGGCCTGCGTCTCCGCGAAGAAGCGACGATCGAAGAGGACCGGCACGAAGCGATCGCCGAACCCGCCCATCATCATCTGGAAGCAGCGTTGTGCCCAGGTATCCAGCCGGATCGGCAGGACCAGGCCGGTCACCGCATCGGCATCGCTGTCGGCGAACGCACGCGCCAGTTCAGCCGTCCACCCGGGATGCGGCGTGACGTCGTCGTCGGTGAACGCCACGATGCCGCGTGTCGCCGCCGACAGGCCGGTGTTCCGCGCATGGCTCAGACCCGGTCGGGGTTCGTGCACGTAGCGGATGCCTGTGGAAGCGGCGCAGAGATCTGACGCATTGCCGTCCGACGAATTGTCCACGACGATCACTTCGCCGGCCGGGCTACGCTGGGTGCGCAGGGCTGCAAGACACTTTGCGAGGTCGGGTAACCGGTTGCGCGTGCAGATGATGATGGCCACGTCCGCGGCCGAGTGGGTGGACGGTGCCGCAGTCTCGCGGAGCCAGCTCCAGCTTTCCCGGGCGGTCGCAGCGGTCCTGATGGTGAGCGCCCGGTGCGGCGCACCCTCGGCGCCGGCCACTAGCGGCGCGCCCAAGGCGGGATCCCGTGCCAGCCGCTGCTCGGCGGCGAACCTGGCGGCTAGCAGATCGAGCCTGGCGCGACCTTCCGGCATCTCCGCTGCCGACAGCGGCTCCATCCCTAGCGGCAGGTCTCCCCACCAGTAGATGTTGAGCGCCGCCTGGTCGGCGGACGCGAGTTCCCCGCTATGGTCGGCCGCCAAGTCGACGTGCCGCACGGTGATCCCCTGGCGGATCACGACAGCCGGTCCCGGATCGCTGCAACGCGGCGCTGCGAACGATCATATTCGCCGAACAGGCCCTGGATACCGCCGGCGAACTCGGCCAGTCGGAAGCGCAGATCGCGCGGGCGCAGACGGGCGGCGGCGCCGGCGACGGACTTCAGCTGATCCAGCAGCCACCACCGGACCAAGGCGCGGTGCTGCGGGCGCCATTCGCGGTCGGTGCGCCAGGACTTGACCAGGAAGGCCATCAGGCCGAGCCCCCAGGTCCAGTACTGATGCCGTAACTGCTCGACCGTCTCGCGATGTTCGTGGAAGACGGCGTAGCGCGGCTCGTAGACCATGGTCCGGCCGGCCCGAAGAACGCGGTAGAAGATGTCGAGGTCGCCACCGCCGGGAAGCGGCCGGCCGGTATCGAGCGCATCGTCGAAGCCGCCGAGTTGCAGCAGCAGCGCCCGATCGAAGGCCATGTTGCAGCCGGCCCCCAACAGCCCGGCACCGGCGGGATGCAGCGGGAAGGCGAAGCTGGTCGCCTGGAACTCGCGGCGTGCGAAGCCCCGGCCGAAGCCGCCGCGCTCCTCGAAGCAGATCTGGGCCTCCGTCTCGAGGCGATAGGGCAGGACGAGGCCGGTGAACCCGCCCGCTTCCGGGGCGCTGCGCCACGCCGCGGCGAGTCCCTCGAGATAGTGGCGGTCGACCACGACGTCGTCGTCCAGAAACGCCAGCAGGTCACCCGTCGCGTTCGCGAGGGCCGTGTTCCTGGCGAAGTTCAGGCCCGCCTTCGGCTCCGTGACATAGCGGACACCCGCATGGGATGCGGCCACCTCGCGCGTGCTGTCG
>Ga0160473_100674_pt1 | contig 21955 bp, 23 predicted proteins | sample HID1975I_E11MG_FD_108217 | JGI IMG/M metagenome (GOLD analysis project Ga0160473, IMG submission 108217) | Enriched soil microbial communities from UW Madison campus, WI, USA - HID1975I_E11 MG | ecosystem: Environmental > Terrestrial > Soil > Unclassified | place: USA: Madison, Wisconsin... | reverse complement strand
TGGGGAGGTGGCGCGGCGCGTCAGCGCCGTGACGGAGGGGGCGTCTCGACGTCCGAAACCTGCGTCGCCCCCTCCACCGCTTCGCGGTCCCCCTCCCCACAAGTGGGGAGGATCAAAACCCCCTCTCCCTTCTCGAATTCCATGCTAAGCCTCGCCTTATGACCCGTCTCGCCCCGCTGTCCGCCGTCCTCCTCCTCGCCGCCTGCGCCACCGCGCCGGCGGAACCCATCGCCCCGACTTCGCCGGTCCGCGCGCCCGTGGGCGAGGCCAGCCAGGCGAACTGGGACGCCGGGCAGCGGGCCTACCTCGACTGGAACCGCGCCCAGGACGGCTGGACCGTCACCGACAGCGGCCTGCAGTACCGCCGCATCGGCCGCGCCAACGCTTCCGGCGCTCAGCCCAGGGCGACCGACACCGTCAGCGTCCACTATCGCGGGACCTTCATCGACGGGCGCGAGTTCGACAGCTCATGGTCACGAGGCGAGCCGACCGAATTCCCGCTGAACCGCGTCATCAAGGGCTGGACCGAGGGCGTCGCCCTGATGCGCGAGGGCGAACGGTTCGAGTTCGTCATCCCCGCCGACCTGGCCTATGGCTCGCGCTGGGTCGGCGGCGACGAACTGCCGCCGAACTCGACCCTGCTGTTCACCGTCGACCTGCTGACGGTCAAGCCCGCCGCCTGATGAGCCGAACGCGCCGGTTGCGATGACCGGCGCCGAATTACGCCGCGCTTTCAAGGCCCGCCCGGCTTCTTGCGGCTTTCGGCCCGCCCGGGTCCGGAACCCCCGCATCATGGCGGGCATGAGCGATTTTCAGACCCTGTCCGGCCGTCCCGTCGTCAGTCAGCGCTCGGCCGAGGTGTGGGCGCTGGCCCGCGCCGACTATCTGGCGGGCGCCGGCGCGCCCGAAGTGTGCGAGCGTCACGGCCTGTCCCTGTCCACCTTCCGCACGCGCGCCCGCAGGGAATGCTGGCGGCGCATCGACCACCCGCCGTCGCACCCCGACGCTCCTTTCACCGGGCCCGCCTTCGCCCACGCTGGCGAGCGCCCGCCCCTTCCCGTCCGCTCCCCGCAAGAAGCTCTGCAGATGGGCGAGACCTGGGCCGGCGCGGTCGAACTGTCGGACATGGTCTGGCTGCACCTGCAACGCGCCATTCGCGCCGGGCGGCTGATCGAGGCGCGGGGTTGGGCGCGCGTCCACCACGACCTGGGCCACGCCTCCGCCGAAGGCCCGCCCGACCGCGCCGCCAACGCCCCCTTCATGCGCGTCATGCAGGCCAAGCTCGACGAGACCCTCGCTCACCTCGCCGCCTTCCAGTTTCCCGAATGACGGCGGCTGACATTGCACTCTTGCACTGCATGCACTGATTTTTTCGGGTCAGTGCAGTGCAATCCTGGAACGGACGATCCGTGGCTTGACGATCCACGCGGCGCGTCGTGATGTGCGCCGCCGCGCTGGGGCGGCGACTGTTCCGGATTTCCGATGAAGCGTCTCGTTCTCGCCGTCTGCGCCGCCGCCCTTCTGCAAGGGGCCGGCCTGCCCGCCGTCGCCCAGGTGGGCGCCCCCGCCCTGCCCGTCGCCCTGGCCCCGATCCCGGCGCCGCGTGACGTGGCCTATCCCGGCGTCATCGGCATCCAGGTGGACGCCACCGACGTGAACCGCCGCATCATCCAGGTGCGCCAGACCATCCCCGTCGCCGGTCCCGGCCCGCTGGTTCTGCTGTATCCGCAATGGATTCCCGGCAATCACGGCCCCAGCGGCCCGGTGGACGATGTCGCCGGCCTGGTCTTCACCGCCAACGGCCAGCGGCTGGAATGGGTGCGCAACACCGCCCATCCCTGGGCCTTCCAGATCGAGGTCCCCGCCGGCGTGACCCAGGTCGAGGCCGCCTTCCAGTGGCTGACCCCGATCGAGAGTTCTCAGGGGCGCGTCGTCTTCACCGACGAAATGGTCAATATCCAGTGGGAGAAGACCCTGCTCTATCCGGCGGGTTATTATTCGCGCCAGATCACCTTCAAGCCGTCGATGAAGCTGCCCGCCGGCTGGCAGTACGGCGTGGCCCTGGACACCGAATCCTTCACCGACGGCCTGGCCACCTTCGCCCCCATCACGCTGGAGCATCTGGCCGACAGCCCGGTCTTCGCCGGCGCTCACTATCGCCAGATCGACCTTGATCCGGGCGGCCGCTCGCCGGTTCGCCTGAACATCATCGCCGACGACGCCGACATGCTGAAGATCGACGATGAACACATCGAGCTTCACCGCAAGCTGATCGATCAGGCCGACTATCTGTACGGGGCCCGCCACTACAACCACTACGACTTCCTGCTGGCCGTGACGGACAAGCTGGGCGGCATCGGGCTGGAGCATCACCGCTCGTCGGAAAACAGCGTCGACACCCGCTATTTCACGGCCCGCAACGACACCATCGGCGACCGCGACCTGCTGGGTCACGAATACACCCACAGCTGGAACGGCAAATGGCGCCGCCCGGCCGACCAGATGACGCCCAACCTGAACGAGCCGCTGCAGAATTCCCTGCTGTGGGTCTATGAGGGCCAGACCCAGTACTGGGGCGTGGTCCTGACCGCCCGCGCCGGCCTGATGAGCAAGCAGCAGGCGCTGGACATCTGGGCCATGAGCGCCGCCAGCTTCCAGAACATCCCCGGCCGTCAGTGGCGCGCCATGCAGGACACCACCAACGATCCCATCATCGCCGCGCGCCGTCCCCAGCCCTGGGGCAGCTATCAGCGCAGCGAGGACTATTATCGCGAGGGGTCGCTGATCTGGATGGACGCCGACACCCTGATCCGCGAGCGGTCGGGCGGTCGCAAGTCGCTGGATGACTTCGCCAGGGCCTTCTTCGGCGTTCAGGACGGCAACTGGGATCCGGCGCCCTATGATTTCGACACGGTCGCCACGACCCTGAACGGGGTCCAGGCCAACGACTGGGCCGCCTTCCTGCGCGACCGCGCCGACGCCGTCGGCCCGACCTCGCGCGGCCCCCTGGATGGTATCGAGCGCGGCGGCTACCGCCTGGTCTTCAAGGAAGAGGAGAACGCATATCAAAAGGCGCTGTACAAGGAATACGGCCGCAACGACTTCACCTATTCACTGGGCATGATGGTCAGCGCCTCCAACCGGATCACCTCGGTGACCTGGGGCGGCCCCGCCTTCGAGGCCGGCCTGACCTCGGGCTGGGAGCTTGTGGCCATCGGCGAAAAGGCCGCCAGCCCCGCCGCCCTGCGCGACGCCATCACCGCGGCCAAGGGCGGGACCGATCCCATCGTCCTGATCGTCAAGCGCGGCGACCGCTTCCGCACCATCAGCTTCGACTACCACGACGGCCTGCGCTACCCGCATCTGGAACGCATCCCCGGCGCGCCCGACCGCCTCGGCGACATCCTGACGCCGCGGAGGCGCTAGAACAGACTCTCCCTCCCCGTCCCGGGGAGGGTGTCGGCGAAGCCGACGGGTGGGGAGGGCCAGGCGACACACGCGCCGCGCACAGGCAGCCTTGCCGCCCCCACCCGGCCTCGCCTGCGGCTCAGCCACCCTCCCCCTTCGTGGGAGGGAGAAGGCCCTCAAGCAGCGCAAAGCGCGTTAGGGCGACTGGAATTGAAAACGGGCCCGGTGGTTTCCCACTGGGCCCGCAATCATTCGGCCTGAGCCCAGATTACTTGATCTGGACCTTGGCGCCGGCTTCTTCGAGCTTCTTCTTCAGCTCTTCAGCGGCTTGCTTCGAGACGTTCTCGACGACGTTCTGCGGAGCGCCTTCGACCAGGTCCTTGGCTTCCTTCAGACCCAGGTCGGTGCGGACGCCGCGGACTTCCTTGATCACGTTGATCTTCTTGTCGCCGCCGTCGACCAGGACGACGGTGAACTCGGTTTGCTCTTCAGCGGCTTCGGCCGGAGCGGCAGCGCCACCGCCGGCAGCGGCGACGGCGACCGGAGCGGCAGCCGAGACGCCCCACTTTTCTTCCAGCAGCTTGGACAGTTCAGCGGCTTCGAGGACGGTCAGAGCCGACAGGTCTTCAACGATCTTGGCGAGGTCAGCCATTTGGATATTCCTTCGGTAGGATGAGGTTCAGAGAGATATGCAGAGATGACGGGGATCAGGCGGCGTCTTTGGCGGCGTATGCGCCCATGACGCGGGCCAGCTGACCGGCCGGGGCTTGCAGAACGCCGGCGATCTTGGTCGCAGGCGCCTGAACCAGGCCGATGATCTTGCCACGCAGCTGATCGAGCGACGGCAGCTTGGACAGGGCGTCGATGCCCTTGGCGTCCAGAACCTTCTCGCCCATGAAACCGCCGACGATGACGAACTTGTCGTTACCCTTGGCGAATTCAGCAGTGACCTTGGCGGCGGTGACGGGGTCCGAGGCGAAGGCGATGCCCACCGGACCCTTGAACAGGTCGTGGTAGTCGCTGCCTTCCTCGACGCCCAGCGCCTTGAGCGCCAAGCGGTTCTTCACCACCTTGAACGTCCCGCCTTCTTTACGAAGGCGGCCACGCAGGTCTTCCATCTCCGCAACGGTCAGACCCAGGTTGTGGGTCACGACCACGGCGCCCGCGTCGGCGAAAACGCTTTTCAGCGATTCGATCGACTCGGCTTTTTGTGCGCGGTCCATTGCGGTCTCCAGTTTCGTATTCGACGCCGGGCTTATTCCCGACGACGGATTGGCCAAAGCGCCATGCGTCGCCGCAAAGCGTTCGGGCCGGTCTTATTGTCCGAAGGAGGCCAGACCTCGCCTGTCCGATACGGACGGGCGGAATGTCGGTGCATCCCCATCTCCCCACGGCGTCGGAGGGCTCCCCGACAGTTATGGCATGGGTGGCCCCCACGCCCCGAAGTTCTCGGACAGGTCCGCCCCGGCCATAAGCCGTGACGGGAAGCCGCGCTCTATACAGGCTCGCGGCGGAAAATCAACCGGCGGCGTCTGCAGAGGGTTCGAAAGCGCGGATCAGCTCGGCCAAATCCGCCTCGTGAACTGAATCCGCGGCCATGTCCCGCGCCATCCAGCGCAGATCACGCTGCCCCTGCTCCGGGAAACCGCCCAGCTGGATCAGGACCTCCAGCGGATAGACAGCCACCACGCAGGCCTTGTCGTCGCCCGTGCGCAGGCGTTTGGCGTATCGGAAATGGCCGATCGGCTCGTGGTTGAGGACGCCCTGCACGCCCGCCTCTTCATAGGCCTCGACCGCCGCCGCCTCGGCGTCGGTCTTGCCGATCATCCGGCCGCCTTTGGGAATGACCCAGCGCCGCGTCTCGCGAGAGGTGATCATCAGCACCTCGACCACGCCCGCACCCGTGCGACGCCAGGGCAGCGCCGCCACCTGGCGGGTCTCGGATTCCTGGGTGCGTCCCGCGCTGGCCATCACGTCAGGAACAGTCCGCCGACCCCATAGAAGATGGCGCCGATGGCGGCGGCGGCCGGCATGGTGATGAACCAGGCGGTGACGATGCTGCGCGCCACGCTCCAGCGCACGGCCGACACGCGCTTGGCCGCCCCCACGCCGACGATGGCGCCGGTGATGGTATGGGTGGTCGAGACCGGGATGCCCATGCTGGTCGCCGCAAACAGGGTGATGGCCCCGCCCGTCTCGGCGCAGAACCCCTGCTGCGGGCTCAGGCGCGTGATGCGCGACCCCATGGTGTGCACGATCTTCCAGCCACCGAACAGCGTGCCCAGGGCGATCGCCGCCTGACAGGTGATGACCACCCAAAAGGGCACGTGAAAGCCGCCCTCCAGCATCCCGCGCGAATACAGCAGGATGGCGATGATCCCCATCGTCTTCTGCGCGTCATTGCCGCCGTGCCCCAGCGAATAGGCCGAGGCCGAAACGAACTGCAGCCCCCGGAACACCCGGTCGGCGAAATTGGGGTTCGACCTGACGAACAGCCACGACACCAGCAGCACCAACAGCAGCGCCAGCACGAAACCGACCGCCGGCGACAGGAAGATGGCCCCAACGGTCTTCAGCACCCCCGCGATGACGACGGCGCCCGTGCCCGCCTTGGCGATCCCCGCGCCCAGCAGGCCGCCGACGAGGGCATGCGAACTGGATGACGGAATGCCCGCCAGCCATGTGATGACGTTCCAGCTGATCGCCCCCATCAAGGCGCCGAAGATCACCTGGTCCGAGATCACGTCCGGCGAGATGATCCCCCGCCCGATCGTGTCGGCCACATGCAGGCCGAAGAACAGGAAGGCGATGAAGTTGAAGAAGGCCGCCCATCCCACCGCATAGATCGGCGGCAGCACGCGCGTGGCGACGATGGTGGCGATGGAGTTGGCCGCATCGTGCAGGCCGTTCAGGAAGTCGAACAGCAGGGCGACGCCGATCAGGAAGACCAGGATCAGGAGGGCGTGATCCATCGGACCCTACAGGTGCTCGACCAGGACGCCATTGATGCGGTTCGCCACATCCTCGAACCGGTCGACCACCTTCTCCAGGTGGTCATAGATCTCGCCGCCGATGATGAAGAACAAGGTGTTTCCGCCAGCCTCATCATAGCGGTGCTGTTGGTACAGCGCCTTCATCCCCTCATCGTACAGGGTGTCGCTCTGGCTCTCCAGTTGGGCGATCTGCTCGGTCAGGGTGTTCAGGCGGTCATGGTTCTTGCGCATAGCCGGCAGCAGCGACACCGCCTCGGCCGTCAGCACGCCGCACTGGACGGCGATGTCGGCCAGCTCGCGCATCTTGGGGGCGAACTCGCGCAGCTCGTACAGGGTGACGACCTTGGCCGTCTTCTGCATCTGGTCGATGGTGTCATCCAGCGAGTTGGTCAGGCCGCGAATGTCCGAGCGATCGAACGGCGTGATGAAGCTGCGGCGCACGGCGAACAGCACCTCGCGCGCGACGTCGTCTGCCTCGTGCTCATGATCGACGATCCTCTGGCACCACTCGGACGTGGCGTCGCCGCCATCCAGCATCGCGCGCAGAGCCTCGGCGCCCTTCACCAGGGTGGCGGCGTGCGCATCGAACAGGCGGAAGAAATTGTCTTCCTTGGGCAACAGCGCCTGGAACCAGCTGAGCATCGAGCCCCGTCCTTCCCTGTGACCGCAACCTGCGACCGTGCGCCCCAAAACGGCATTCGGCCCCCGCCGTCAAGTCGTCAGCGCACGGATCGTTCCTTGGCCACCGTATGTGCAGTAGGAGGGCTCTTTGCCTTCCAGAACACGGCCTCCGCTAGTAACGCCTAAGCCGCCTCTTCCTTCGGCAGCATGTCGCCCACTGTCGGGCGGTCCTTGGCCCAGCGGACTTCGATGTCGCGCGGCTTGACGATTTCGTTGCAGCAGCCGCAGGCGATGCGGGGCTTCAGGTCGTGGCCGCAGGTCTTGTGGGTCATGGTCACGCCCGAGGCCTCGTCGCCATAGACGTGCTTTTCGCCCCAGGCGTGCAGGGTGACCAGGACGCCGTACAGGTCCTTGCCGCGGGCGGTCAGGACATACTCATTGCGCGGCGGCCGTTCGGAATAGAGTTGCGGCTCCAGCACCCCGTGCTGCACCAGGGATTTCAGCCGGGCGGCCAGCACATTGCGGGCGACGCCCAGCCGTTCCTGCCATTGCTCGAACCGGCTGACGCCGTTGAAGGCGTCGCGGATGACCAGCAGCGTCCACGGGTCGCCGATCACCTCCAGCGTCGCGGCGATGGAGCAGCTTTGGCGGCTGTAGTCGGCGGTGCGTCCCATGTGGTCGAAAGTGACCCCACGTCAGCCTTTTGGCAAGTGGGTTGCCAATCGCCACGGAGTTTGTCAGTTTTCTTTGGCAACTTGACCCCGGCTCCGGGGGAAAGTCCTGCACCCTCGACTTGCGGGCGGGGACCGATAGTCTCCGCCCGCCCTTTTCCTCATGACGGCCCATGCACACCTCCCCCATTCCCGTCGCCCTGACCCTGATCCCCGCCGAGGAAGGTCTGGAGGCCCATCTGTCGGGCGAATTCTCCAACGGTCCGATCAGCGCCCCGCCCGAGGCCGGCTTTCCATTCGGCGGCCTGCTGGCGGCCCTGTGCGCCGGTGCGATGAAGCAGGGGCTGGAGATCAAGGCGCCGCTGCGCAGCCTGTCGGTCCAGTATCTGGCCGCCGCCCGGTTCGAGGAGACGATCCGTTTTCGCCCCCGTCTTCTGCGCGGCGGCCGCAACGTCGCCTATGCGGCGGTCGAGGCCGACCAGGGCGAGCGCCTGACCCATCACGCCAGCGCCACCTTCGGGCTGGATTCCGACGGCGCCGCCCTGACCCCGCTGATCGCCCCGCCGCCGTTGGATCGGCTGAGGGACGGGCCGGGCATCGAGGGGCCGATGGCCCCGCGCTTTTCCCAGCATGTCGACTATCGCTTTGACGGCGGCCCCAACATCCTGGGCGGAAACGAGGGCCGCGCGGCAGTCGAGCGGGTCTGGATGCGCACCCGCGACGGCGCGCCGCTGGACGACCTGCGGCTGGCCTATCTGCTGGACGCCCTGTATCCGCCGGCCTGGACGGCGTTCAAGGCGCCGCCCGCCATGACCACGGTCGACCTGCGCTACGACTTCCTGGCCGATCCGACGCCTGACAGCGCGCCGGACGGCTGGGCCTTCTTCGAATACCGGCTGCTGGATCACGGCCAGGGCTGGTCGGTGGACGAGGCGACGGCCTGGGGCGTCGACGGACGGCCCCTGGCCTTGGCCCGCCAGCGCCGCAAACTGCTGCCCCAGAGACGTTGAACCACGTCGCCAGCGCTTGCCATATTGCGCCGCAGCGACGATCTAGCGGCCAACGCATAAGAGGAAACACCATGACCGCCGCCCACGACCCCGTCGTCATCTGCTCCTTCGCCCGCACGCCCATGGGCGGCTTCCAGGGCGCCCTGTCGCCGGTCAAGGCGACTGAACTGGGCGCCGTGGCTGTGAAGGCGGCGGTCGAGCGCGCCGGCGTCGCGCCTGAAAAGGTCGAGCAGATCTTCATGGGTTGCGTCCTGCCCGCCGGCCTGGGCCAGGCCCCGGCGCGTCAGGCCGCCATCGGCGCGGGCCTGGGCCAGCACGTCGAGGCGACGACGGTGAACAAGATGTGCGGTTCGGGCCTGCAGGCCGCCATGATGGCGCACGACGCCCTGCTGGCCGGCACGGCCGAGGTCATTGTGGCCGGCGGCATGGAGTCCATGACCGGCGCGCCCTATCTGATGAACAAGCACCGCGGCGGCGCCCGCATCGGCCACGACGTCATCGTCGACTCGATGATGATGGACGGGCTGGAAGACGCCTATTCCCCCGGCAAGGCCATGGGCGTCTTCGCCGAGGACGCCGCCCGCCAGTATCAGTTCACGCGTGAGGCGATGGACGAATACGCCATCGAAAGCCTGACCCGCGCCAAGGCGGCGATCAGCAGCGGCGCCTTCAAGGCCGAGATCGCGCCCGTCGAGGTCGCCACGCGGAAGGGCCCGGTGACCGTCAGCGAGGACGAACAGCCCGGCAAGGCCGATCCGGCCAAGATCCCCACCTTGCGCCCCGCCTTCACCAAGGACGGCGCCATCACCGCCGCCAACGCCAGCTCCATCTCCGACGGCGCCGCTGCGTTGGTCATGACGCGCGAAAGCACGGCCAGGGCGCTGGGCCTGCCCATCGTCGCCCGCGTCGTCGCCCACGCCGCCCACGCCCATGAGCCGGGCCTGTTCACCACCGCCCCCGTCCCGGCCATGCAAAAGGCGCTGAAGAAGGCGGGCTGGTCTGTCGAGGACGTGGACCTGTGGGAAATCAACGAGGCCTTCGCCGTCGTCGCCATGATCGCCCAGCAGGAACTGGGCATCGACCGGGCCAAGCTGAACGTCAACGGCGGCGCCACCGCCTTGGGCCACCCCATCGGCGCCTCGGGCGCGCGCATTCTGTCCACCCTGCTGGCGGCGCTTCAGGCGCGCGGCGGCAGGAAGGGCGTCGCCTCCCTGTGCATCGGCGGCGGCGAGGCGGTGGCCATGGCGGTGGAACTGGCCTGAGACGAAGCGCGTTCGGGCATGGCCAAGCTGCAGGAGCTAACCTTGAACCACACCCTGACCGTTCTAGCCGCCGCCCTGGTCCTGACGGCCTGCGAGACCACCCAGGCGTCGTCGCCGGGCGTCGCGGCCCAGTCCGTCGACGACCTCCAGGCCTTTCCCGCGGCGGTCGCCGGCCAGAAGCGCACGGTCATCCGGCTTCCGGCAGCGGCCGACGAAGACGCGTTGAAGGTGGAGTTGATCCTGGGCCGGACCCAGCGCGTCGATTGCAACCACCATTCCCTCGGCGGGCAGTTGCAGACCCGCACGGCCGAGGGCTGGGGCTATGACTACTATGTGCTGGAGGCCGTCGGGCCGGGCGTCTCGACCCTGATGGGGTGTCCGCCGGGTTCCGAGCGTGACGCCTTCGTCCGCGCCGGAGGGCAGACGCTGATCCGTTACAACAGCCGCCTGCCCCTGGTGGTCTATGCGCCTCAGGACATCGAGGTTCGTTATCGCCTGTGGCGGGCGGGCGAGGAACGTCCAGCCGATTAGGCGTTGGAGCTGACTTCATCCGCACATCCGCGGGGATAAAGGGTTGCTACTCAATGAAAAAGGCCGGGCGTCGCCGCCCGGCCTTTATCGTTCAGGTCGATCCGGCCTTACAGCGCCGAGTCGAGCACGCCCTTCATCCAGCGCGGATGCTCCAGCACCCGGCCACAGCCGATGGCGACGCACGACAGCGGATCGTCGGCCACCGTCACCGGCAGGCCGGTATGATCGCGGATCTCGGCGTCCAGACCGCGCAGCAGGGCGCCGCCGCCCGTCAGCATGATGCCCTTGTCGGCGATGTCGGCCGCCAGTTCCGGAGGCGTGGCCTCCAGCGCGACCTTCACGGCCTCGACGATCTGGCTGACCGGCTCGGCCAGCGCCTCGGCGGCCTGGCGCTCCGACATGCGGACTTCGCGCGGCACGCCCTGCATCAGGTCGCGGCCCTTGACCTCGATCGACAGGCCTTCGCCGTCGGCCGGGATACGGGCGGTGCCGATGTCCTTCTTGATGCGCTCGGCGGTGGTTTCGCCGATCAGCAGGTTATGGTTGCGACGCATGTAGCTGATGATGCTGTCGTCCATCTTGTCGCCGCCGACACGGACCGAACGCGAATAGACGATGCCCGACAGCGACAGCACGGCCACCTCGGTGGTGCCGCCGCCGATGTCGACGACCATCGAGCCGGTCGGCTCATGGATCGGCAGGCCGGCGCCGATCGCGGCGGCCATCGGCTCGTCGATCAGGCCGACGCGGCGGGCCGAGGCGTTCAGGCAGCTGTCGTTGATCGCGCGACGCTCGACCGCCGTGGCGCCCGAGGGCACGCAGACGATGATCTTGGGGTTCACGAAGCCCTTGCGGTTATGAACCTTGCGGATGAAGTGCTTGATCATCTCTTCGGCGACTTCGAAGTCGGCGATGACGCCGTCGCGCATGGGGCGGATCGCCTCCATGTGGCCGGGCGTGCGGCCCAGCATCTGCTTGGCTTCGATGCCGACGGCGTGGACGATCTTGCGGCCGCCGACGTTGCGCAGGGCGACGACCGAGGGCTCGTTCAGGACGATGCCCTTGCCCTTCATGTAGATCAGGGTGTTGGCGGTCCCCAGATCCATCGCGATGTCGTTGGAGATCATGCCGAAGAGGGGTGAAAGCATGGGCGTGGGCTACCGTTCGGTTCGGGCCTGAAGGGGCGTTCTGCGTTTTACAGTCGTTCCGGCGACGCCCCGCCGCGCGCAGCCTGCGCGCAACAACCTGATCGTCTTCGCCTGTACCGACCGAGGGCCGGTTTGCCCGCATGACGAAGCGATTACAAGCCCCGATCACACACGTCGATCACGTCCTGGTTACAGCCCCGCTTTCGGCTCCGCTTGGACATTTGCGGCTCAGACAGGGTCCAGTCCCTCCTGGTGCAGCACACGCTTAACGGCGTCGCGCGACTGGACCAGATCCAGATGCGCGTTCAGCTTGGGAAAGCGCAGCTTGTCCAGCAGATCGGCCTGCCGCGCCCAACGGCTGAACACCGACAAATAGCCGTCCGAAACCGTATAGGTTTCGCCCGCGACCCAGGGCCCCTTCAGCAGATGCTGTTCGACCAGATCGTATTTCGTCAGGGCCAGCGTCGTCGCCGCCTCGCGCGTCTCGCCCTCCAGCGGCGGGCGCGAGAAGAGCAACTTGCCGATCGCCGGGTGCAGGGACGATCCCAGATAGCCGTTCACCCGCTGGGTTTGGGCGAAGGCGAAGGGATCGTCGATGTCGGCCAGGTTCGCTGGCGGATACAGTTGCGCCACATAGGCCAGGATGGCGACATTCTCGGTGATGACGCCCTTGTCCGTCGCCAGCGACGGCGTCACGCCCGCCGGGTTGATCGCCAGATACTCGGGCGTCTTCTGTTCGCCCTTGCGCAGGTCGATCTTGATCAGCTCATAGTCAGCCTCGGCCTCCTCCAGCGCGATATGCGAGGCCATGGCGCAGGCGCCGGGCGAATAATAGAATTTGAGCATGGTCGTTCTCCGTGAAAGCGGTCGATCAGGCGTCGCGGGCGGCCTCGCGGCGGCGCACCACCTCGCGGACCAGCAGCATCAGCACCAGCCAAACGCCCGCGACCGCCGCAAGGATCACCGATGTCCATACACCGTCCCCCTTCACCGCCGTCATGAACGACCCCCCAAAGAAGGCGACCAGCGCAGTCTTGGGCAGCACGCCCAGCGCGCACCCGGCCAGGAAGCCGACGAACGACGCCCGCGCCGCGCCGAACGCCATGTTGACGACAATGAACGGCGCTGACGGCACATTGCGGATGATGAAGCTGGCCGAAAAGGCGTTGCGGCCGACGAAGCGACTCAGCCGCTCCATCGTCCGGCCGCCGAACCGGTCCAGGATCCGCGCCCCTGCGCCGCGTCCCAGCCAATAGGTCACGGCCGCCGACGCCACAGTGGCCACCCAACTGTAGGCGAAACCGAACCACGGTCCGAAGGCGACCACGCACGCCGCGATCAGGATGAACTGCGGCACGCCGACAAAGGCCGACAGAGTGAAGACCACGATCGCCGCGAACAGGCCCCACGGACCATGCTGGAACCCGCCCAGCCAGGCCTCCAGCCGATCCTCGGCGGCCAGCCCGAACTGGCTCTTGCCCACCGCGAACAGGGCGATCATCCCCCCGAACAGCAGCAGGGTCGCCGCCAGCGCCCGCCAGCGCCGCGCCTCCATGTTCATCAGGAAATCGGCGACCGCGCGCATCAATCTCGTTCCATCGACCCTATAGTCGGCGCCAAGCCGCACAAACGTTGTGCAGGAAGGCCCGGTTGCGTATCAAGCATCGCCTCCCCGGCGCCCTCATCGAACACTCGGGATAGCCATGTCCAGCCTGCAATCCGCCGCCCTCGCCCGCGTCAAGCCTTCGGCCACCCTGGCCGTCACCGCCCAGGCGCGTGAATTGAAGCGTCAAGGTCGCGATGTCATCGGCCTGGGCGCCGGCGAACCGGACTTCGACACGCCGGACAACATCAAGGCCGCCGCCATCGACGCCATCAACCGCGGCGAGACCAAATACACCGACGCCGACGGCATGCCCGAGCTGAAGGCCGCCATCGTCGCCAAATTCGCGCGCGAGAACGGCCTGACGTACGAAACCAACCAGATCCACGTCGCCTCGGGCGGCAAGCCGGTGATCTTCAACGCCTTCGTCGCTACCCTGAACCCCGGTGACGAAGTCATCGTGCCCGCCCCCTACTGGGTCAGCTATCCCGACATGGTCCTCCTGGCGGGCGGCGAGCCCGTCACCGTGATCGGTCAGGAAGCGGACGGCTTCAAGCTGCGGCCCGAGGTGCTGGACGCCGCCATCACGCCGCGCACCCGCTGGATCATCCTGAACTCGCCGTCCAACCCGACCGGCGCCGCCTATACCCGCACCGAGCTGGAAGCCCTGGCCGAGGTGCTGCGCAAGCATCCGCACGTCTGGATCCTGACCGACGACATGTACGAGCACCTCGTCTATGGCGGGTTCGAATACGTCTCCATCGCCCAGGTCGCGCCCGACCTCTATGACCGCACCCTGACGGTCAACGGCGTCAGCAAGGCCTACGCCATGACCGGCTGGCGCATCGGCTATGCAGGCGGCCCCAAGCCCCTGATCGACCTGATGCGCAAGGTCGCCAGCCAGACCACGTCGAACCCCTCGTCCATCAGCCAGTGGGCGGCGGTCGAGGCGCTGAACGGCCCGCAGGACTTCCTGCCCCCCCGCGCCGCCGCCTTTGAAAAGCGCCGCGACCTGGTCGTCTCGATGCTGAACCAGGCCACAGGCATCCGCTGCGCCAGCCCCGAAGGCGCCTTCTACGTCTATCCCTCGATCGAAGGGCTGATCGGCAAGACCGCGCCGTCGGGCGTCGTCATCGACAACGACGAAACCTTCACCAGCGAACTGCTGGCCGCCGAGGGCGTGGCCGTGGTCCAGGGCACGGCGTTTGGCCTGAACCCCTATTTCCGCGTCAGCTACGCCACCTCGGACGCCGTGCTGGAAGAAGCCTGCACCCGCATCCAGCGGTTCTGCGCCAGCCTGAAGTAACGTCGGTCAGCGCGCCATCGCGGCTTGGCGCGGGCGCTTGGCCTGGACTGCGTCCAGCGGCACGATCCCGCCATGGCTGATTCCCGCACCGGTTCATGAGCGCGACGCTCGGCGCGGCTCTCGCATTGGCGGCCGCCACCACCACCGCCCTGGCGCATGGCCTGATCAAATCAGGCGGCGACACCCTGGCGACTCGCGCGGCGGTGGGCTTGACACAGAGCGTCCTGGCGATTCCCCTGGTGCTGATCGTGGGCTGGCCGGACGCGGGCCTGTGGCCTTGGCTGGCGCTCTCCATCGCCACGCATGTGATCTATCAGCTGGTGCTGAACCACGCTTACCAGACGGCCGATTTCTCGGTCGCCTTCCCCTTGGCGCGTGGCGTCGCGCCGCTGGCCACGGCCCTGCTGGGGATCGCCCTATTATCGGACAGGCCCGGGCTGCCGGCCTTGGCCGGCGTCCTGGCGGTCTCGCTCGGCCTGGCGCTGATCGCGTTTCGCAGCGGCATGACGGGTGGGGCGCTGGCCGCCGCCGCCACGGCGGGCCTGCTGACCTCGGTCTACACCTTGATCGATGCGCAAGGGGTCCGTTCCGGCGCAGAACCGCTGCACTTCATCGCCTGGTTCTTCCTGCTGGAGGGCCCGGCCCTGCTTCCGATCTATCTTGGGCTTAGGCGACGGGCCGCCCTGCCTCTGTTGCTGGCCAACGCCCGACGCGGCGTGACCGCGGGCGTGGCGACCGTGATTGGCTTCGGCGCCGCGCTGTGGGCGCTGGCCCTGACCTCGGCGGGCGCGGTGTCCGCCTTGCGCGAGACCAGCGTCATCCTGGCCCTGGCCTTCGGCGCCCTGGTCCTGAAGGAGCGTCTGTCGCCGCAGCGTATCCTGGGCGGCGTAGTGGTCGCCGGCGGCGCCGTCCTCATCGTCCTGGGCGGTGGCTGACGGTTTCATCTCAAATCGGTCGCGTGCTCTTTACGTCCGACCGATACGAGCGCGTAAGTTTCAGGGATCAACGTTCTCAATGTCGGGAGCCCCCATGAAACGCCTGACCCTCACCGCCGTCACGGCCACCTTCGCCTCGCTGGCCGTCTCTGGCCAGACCGTCGCCCAGAACCAGCCCACCACCGGCCCCATCGCCACCTACTGGGTGACGGCAGAGACCACCGCGGGCATGGGCATGATGGGCGGCCAGGCGCCGCAGAAGTCCCTTTCGCTGATCCTGCAATCGAGCCGCACCGACCCCTCGCCCGCGGCTGACCACCTGCCCCCGGCCGGTCTGGCGGCCGGACCGCGTCTGCCGCTGGCGACCCAGGCGCCGCGGCAGCAGGAGACGCCAGAAGTAGATCCGGAGGAGGCGCGTCGAATCTTCGAGCAGCAGGCCACTCGCATGCCCAAGATCATCATCTATCACGGTTGCGGCGAGACCGGCGGCGCGCCGCTGACGATCAACCCGGCCCAGGGCCGCGCGGCCTTTGAGCGCCTGTGGAACGCGGTCGACGTCCGCTCGCCCACGCCGCCTTCGCCGACCGCCAATGGGACCTTCGGCATCTGGCCCGGCAATCGCGAAGGCCGCATCCCCGCCAACGGCTCGCTGGTCGGCGATCACGTGGTGCGCGGCAACTACACGCCCGAGATCAAATTCAGCCTGAACGCGAGCCAGGACTTCGTCGGCGCCTTCCAGCTCAGCGGCACGGACCAGGCAAGCCAGGGCCGCGTCAGCTGGCAGCCCGTCAGCGGCGCCAAGGCCATCCTGGCCACCGCGATGTCGACCAATGACAAGAACGAAATGATCCTTTGGACCTCCAGCGCCGTGCCGATCATGATGGGCGCCGTGCCGGACATGCTGGCCCAGGCCGACATCGACCGGCTGCTGGCCAGCAAGGTCCTGCTGCCGGGCGCGACTACCCAGTGCGCGATCCCGTCCGGCTTCCTGGCCGCCGCGCCCCAGGCCATGCTGCGCATGACGGCCTATGGCGGCGAGGCGAATTTCAGCTATCCGCCGCGCCCGACGGACCGTCGCCAGCCCTGGAACATCGAGTATGTGGCCAAGGTCCGCTACAACTCGACCGCCTCGGCCATGCTGGGCTTGGATACGCGGGATATGGCGGCCGACGCTGACGAGCCGACCAGCCCGGCGGACGCCGCGCGCGAGGCGGTCAATCCGGCCACCGCTCTGCCGACGCCCGGCAATGTCGCCGGCGCCGCGGCGCGCGCCCTGATCGGCGGTTTCCTGCGCCGCTGATCCCATGGTCAGGACAATGGAGCGCGGTCGATCCTCGGACCGGCCGCGTTTCCTTTTTTCGCTCAGGCCCGGCGGCTGACCGCGAAATCGGCCAGGTCTTCCAGCGCCCGCCGCCAGTCGCTGTCGGGCAGGACCGACAGGGCCGCCTTGGCCTGATCCGCGAACTCGCTCGCCGCATCCAGCGTACCCGACAGGCCGCCCGAGCCGATCACCAGCTCACGCGCGCGGATGAAGTCCGCCTCGGTCCGCTGACCGTCGTCCAGGGTGCGTTTCCAGAAGGCGTCCTCGCGTCCCGCCGTGCGTTGCATGGCCAGCAACAGCGGCAGGGTCACCTTGCCCTCGCGGAAGTCGTCGCCCGCATTCTTGCCCAGAGTCTCGGCCGTGCCGCCATAGTCCAGCGCATCATCCGCCAGCTGGAACGCCAGCCCCAGCGCCATGCCATAGTCGCGCATGCCCTTGACCGCCGCCGCGTCGGCGCCCGCCCCGACCGCGCCGGATTCAGCGGCGGCGGCGAACAGCTCGGCCGTCTTGGCGCCGATGATCCGCAGATAGGTCGCGCGGTCCAGGTTGATGTCCTTGGCCCGCGTCAGTTGCAGCACCTCGCCCTCGGCGATGACGCTGGAGGCGGTGGCCAGGATGCCCAGGGCGCGGATCGAATCCGTCTCGACCATCAGTTCGAAGGCGCGCGCGAACAGGAAGTCGCCGACCAGCACCGCCGAGGCCGAGCCCCAGATCAGATGGGCCGCCACCTTGCCCCGCCGCATGTCGGAGCCGTCGACGATGTCGTCGTGCAGCAGGGTTGCGGTGTGAATGAACTCGACCGCCGCCGCCAGCCGATGCGCGGCCGTCAGGTCCTGGCCGCCCACGACCCGGGCTGACGCCACCGTCAGCAGGGGACGCAGGCGCTTGCCCCCCGCCGCGATCAGATGCTCGGCCAAGAGCGGGATCACCGGCACCTCGGACTGCATCCGCGCCAGGATCAGGGCGTCCACCGCCGCCATGTCCGGCGCGGCGAGGCGGATCAGGGCCTCGACGTCACCCTTGGAACGGGTGGGGGTGACCGTGTCGACTTCCAATGGGATACTCTTTCAGATTGGGGCCCGGTCGGGGGAGCGCCGCGCCCGAATTGCATCGCGCCGCCTTGCCCGGCGGCGTTCCGGCGCACAATGGTGGCGCCACCATGAAGGGTCAAGCTGCGTGACCGACGCGTCCGAAGCCGACATCACCGAGAACCGCCTGCTGGGCGGCCGCGTCCGTCTGCGCCAGCCCGCGCGCGGCTATCGCGCCGGCATGGACGCCGCCCTGCTGGCGGCCGCCGTGCCTGTCGCGCCCGGCGAGCGGCTGATCGAGGCCGGCTGCGGCGTCGGCGGGGCGTTGCTTCAGATCGCCGCCCGCTGCCCCGGCGCCCATCTGACCGGTCTCGAGCGCGAGGCCGACATGGCCGCCCTAGCCACCGACAACGCCGCTCTGAACGGCGTCGCCGACCGCGTGACAATCCGGCGCGGCGACGTGGCCGAAGGTTTCCGGACGCTGGATCTGCCGCCCTTCGACTGGGCGATCAGCAATCCCCCCTTCTTTGACGACCCCGGCGCCCTGCGCGCGCCCGCGCCGGGCAAGCGCGCCGCCTGGATGGCCGACGACGGGCTGGCCGCCTGGACCCGCTTCCTGCTGAAAGCCGTCCGCGAGGGCGGGCGGATCGTCGTCATCCACCGCGCCGACCGGCTGGCCGACCTGCTGGCCCTGCTGGGCGAAACGGCCGGCTCCTTCGCCGTTCGCCCGATTCATGCTTTCGCCGACGAACCGGCCAAACGAGTGCTGGTTCAGGCGATCAAGACCGGCCGCGCGCCGCTACGCCTGCTGCCCCCGCTGGTCCTGCATGATCGTTCGGGCGCCAAGCACACGCCGGAAGCCGACGCGATCCTGCGGGGCGAGGCGACGCTGGATTGGTGACATCCTCTCCCTCCCCATTTTGGGGAGGGTGGTCGCGCAGCGACCGGGTGGGGGCGGCGAAGCAAATCAGCCGCTGCGCCCAGCATCACCGAGCCCTCCCCGCCCGGCTTGCCTTTCAGGCTCAGCCACCCTCCCCAAAATGGGGAGGGAGAGGTATGGACCTGTCATGTCCCTGCGCCCGCTTTTCGTCACCCAGGTCTATGAATCCAGTCTCGCCGAGGGCCGCGGGTTCGCGGATTTCAACGCGGCGCTGGTCGACGCCTGCCGGATGCTGTCGGAAGAAGACGCGGGCGGCCGCGCCTGGTGCCGGGCCAATGCCTACCGGGGTTACACCTCCTACGGCTCGATCAACGACCTGCCGCTGCGCTTCCCCGAGTTCGGCGAGCTGAAGCGTCACCTGGATCGCCATGCCCAGGCTTATGCCCGCGCCCTCAATTTCGACCTGGCCCGCAAGCCGCGCCTGGACAATCTGTGGGTCAACATCCTGAAGCCCGGGGGCGGCCACACCGGCCACATCCACCCGCACGCCTTCCTGTCGGGCACCGTCTATGTCGAGGTTCCGGACGGCGCCTCATCGCTGAAGCTGGAAGATCCCCGCCTGCCGATGATGATGGCCCGCCCCGGCGTCCTGCCCGACGCGCCCGAAGCGGAGCGCCCCTTCGTCTATATGAAGCCCCAGGCGGGCACGGTCCTGATGTGGGAAAGCTGGCTGCGCCACGAAGTCCCCACCAACGGGGCCAAGAGCGACCGCATCTCGATCAGCTTCAACTACGCCTGAAGGCGGGTCGTTTCATCGCCCAACCGTCGATCATTCGCCGCATGAGCGCGATTTAACTGGCGCGTCCATCCAGGCGCCCTACCACCGGGAACACCACTCTCGGGGAATGTCCATGCTCGCCACGCTCGCCGCCGCTCTGGCCTTGACGGTTACGGGTCAGCAAACACCTGATGACGCCGCGCCTCAACCTTTCGACGGCCAGGCTCGGATCACGGAGGCGCTGGCGGCGATCCGTCCTGTCGCCTATCGGCGTGACGCCGTGGACTGGAGCGTCATAGAATCCCGCGCACGAGCCGCCGCAGAGTCCGCCACCGACACGGTCGATCTGCTGCCGATCTACAGCCGCATGCTCGATGACCTTGGTGATCACCATAGTTTTGTTCAGGTCGATAAGTCCCTGCGCGACGCCTACAAGGCGCGTCACGGCCGTGAGTTCGACGCCGATCTCGTCCGCAAGGAGCCGACTTCGACTTTCACCATGCGTCGCGAGCGGACTGCGCGTGCGTTGCCGCTCGATAGTGGGCGACAGGCCGAACTGGTCACGGCGCCCAAGGTGTTCGGCGGCGGAGCGGACGCCCGCGCCTATGCCGACACTGTTTTTGGCCATATCGCCGACGCTTCGGATCGGGCCTGCGGCTACGTCATCGACCTGCGCGGAAACCTTGGCGGCAACGTCTGGCCGATGAAGGCCGGTCTCAGCGCACTTCTCGGCGACACCTATCTGAACACCGACAGCTACGCCCGGTTCGAGAGGGGCGCCTTCCTGGTCAACGCAGGCGAATACAAGGACGTGGAGGCCGCAAGAGCCACAAACTGGCGCGCTCTGCCCGGCCTTGAAAGCGCACCCGTAGCGATGCTGATCGACGACGGCGTCGGAAGCTCGGGCGAGGGTGTCGCCGTCGCCTTCAGCGGACGCCCGAACACGCGTTTCTTCGGTCAAACCACGGCCGGCGTCGCCAGCAGCAACGAGGGCTTCACCCTGAGCGACGACGTCAATCTGGTTGTGACCACCAGCATGATGGCCGACCGCCACGGCCGCATCTATCCGGATGGGGTGCATCCCGACACCGCTGTCGCCCATGGCGAGGGCGATCCCGCCGACCCCGATGACGCCGTGGTCGAGGCCGCCAAGGCCTGGCTGGCCCTTCAACCGGGCTGCGCCGCCACCTGACCCGCCTTCAAACCGCCCTGCCCGGCGGCTAGGGATTTGCGGAACGGGCGCGCGACCGCTACATCCCGCGCCAACCTCCCCATCCGATCAGACGACAGGGCGCACCGCACCTCATGGCGCAGCAATATATTTTCCAGATGCAGGGTCTGACCAAGACCTTTCCCGGCGGCAAGAAGATCTTCGAGAACATCTGGCTGAGCTTCTACAACGACGCCAAGATCGGCGTGGTCGGCGTCAACGGCTCGGGTAAGTCCACCCTGCTGAAGATCATGGCCGGCCTGGACCATGAGTTCACCGGCGAGGCCCGCGCCGCAGACGGCATCAAGCGCGGCTATCTGGAGCAGGAGCCCCAGCTGGATCCGGCCCTGAACGTTCGCCAGAACGTCGAGGCCTGGTGCGAAGAGAAGCAGTGGGTCAACCGCTTCAACGAGGTCGCCGGCGAACTGGGCGAAAACTACACCGACGAGCTGATGGAGGAGATGACCGCCCTCCAGGAAAAGATCGACGCCGGCGACGTCTGGGACATCGACAGCCGCATCGACCAGGCCATGGGCGCCCTGCGCTGCCCGCCGGACGACTGGGAAGTCACCAACCTGTCGGGCGGTGAAAAGCGTCGCGTGGCCCTGGCGCGTCTGCTGCTGTCCAAGCCGGACATGCTGCTGCTCGACGAACCGACCAACCACCTGGACGCCGAATCCGTCGCCTGGCTGCAGCACCACCTGGAAAACTTCCCCGGCTGCGTCATCCTGGTGACCCACGACCGTTACTTCCTGGACCTGGTGACCAAGTGGACGCTGGAGCTGGACCGCGGCAAGGGCCACCCGCACGAGGGCAACTACTCCTCGTGGCTGGAAGCCAAGACCAAGCGCGTGGTGCAGGAGCAGTCGGAATCCGAAGCTCGTCAACGCGCCCTGACCCGCGAACTGGAATGGGTCCGTTCGGGCGCCAAGGCTCGCCAGGCCAAGTCCAAGGCCCGTCTGGCCGCCTATGAGCGGATGGTCGAAGAACAGGAATCGATGCGCGGGGCCCAGACCCACGCCCACATCCAGATCCCGCCGGGCCCGCGCCTGGGCAATGTCGTTCTGGAAGTCGAAGGCCTGAAGAAGTCGTATGGCGACAAGACGCTGTTCGACAACCTGACCTTCAAGCTGCCGCCCAACGGCATCGTCGGCGTTATCGGACCCAACGGCGCCGGCAAGTCGACCATGTTCAAGCTGATCACCGGCCAGGAGACGCCCGACGGCGGCACGATCCGCGTCGGCGAAACG
>Ga0160473_100673_pt1 | contig 21956 bp, 12 predicted proteins | sample HID1975I_E11MG_FD_108217 | JGI IMG/M metagenome (GOLD analysis project Ga0160473, IMG submission 108217) | Enriched soil microbial communities from UW Madison campus, WI, USA - HID1975I_E11 MG | ecosystem: Environmental > Terrestrial > Soil > Unclassified | place: USA: Madison, Wisconsin... | reverse complement strand
CGGGCAGCGCCAGCAGCAGCGGCGGCGCATCGACCGACTGCGGCCAGCGGCGCGTGGCCCGCGCGGTGCCGAGGGTCGCGGTGGTCGTGCCGGTCACGTCCTCCGCCGGGTAGAGCGCGGCGAACTTTCGCGCCGCGATCGCCCCCCAGGCGTTGGCCGGGGTGGTATCCCAATGCCCGCGCCGCTGGCGCAGCGCTGCGCCGACCATCATCTTCGGCGTATCGGACTGCCAGCCGGCGCGGCCGATCGTCGCGATCAGCGCCTTGAGCGCCATCTCGTCGCCGCTGGTCATCATCCACCACGGCGCGGCCCCGGCATCGACCAGATCGAGCCTCGTGCCTTCATAGACGATGCGACGGCGCAGCGCGTCCTCAGCCTCGGCGCGCAGCTTGAGGTCGCCGCCGGTGCGGTCGATCGCGACGATCCAGTCCGCCAGCAGCGCGGTCGGCATATCGCGCACCGCGACGCCGACCTGGCCGAGCATCGCGGGCGTCGCCGCCCCGTTGCGCGCCAGCGCCGCCACCGCCGCCAGCCGCAGGAAGCGCCGGTCGCCCGGTGCCTCGCTGTCGCGGGTCAGCCGGCCGTCGACCACCGCCTGCATCGCGGAGATCATCCGCGCCTTCGATCCTTCGGGGATCGGGTATCCCGCCTCCGCCGTGATCGAGAGGACATAGGCGGTCAGCGCCTCCGACCCCGGCAGCGTCTCCGCCGGGAAGTAGCGGAGCAGGCCGTCGTTATCGAGATAGGCGGGCATGTCCGCCGCGAGGCGCGCCCAGGCCCCCTGATCGCCGATCGCCACCGCCTTCGACGTCTGCTGCTCGAAGCAGGAGAAGGGGTAGTCGGCCATGTAGCTGCGCACCCCGTCGAGCGGGGGAGCGAGGGTCGAGCTGAGCTTGACCTCGACCGAACCGCGACCCGGCAGAGCGCCGGCGGGCGGGGCGATCGGGATCGAACCTTCTCCCCCTTCCCCCATGGCCCCGACGCGCGCCAGCGTGGCCGCCCAGGTTTCCAGCGGCACCGCCGGCACCACCGCCTGCGAGACGGTGATGGCGTCGACCGCGCGGCCGTCTTCCGAACGGACCTTCACGTTCCAGGTCAGCCGGTCGACGCCCTGCGGCGCGGTCAGGTGCCAGGTCGCGGGGGCGGCGCTGCCGGGCGGGATGGTGAAGGTGAGCGGCGGGGCCTTGCCCGCGCGCGGGCTCATCTCGGCGGTCGCCGTCACCTTCATCGGCCGGTCCGATCCGTTGCGCAGCGTGAAGCTGGCCCCGTAGAAATCGCCCGAGCGCACGAGCGGCGGCACCGCCGAGTAGATCGTCAGATCCTGCGTGGTCCGCGCGGTCGCGATGCCGGTGCCGAAGCGATCCGGCCCCGCCGTCGCGATCGCAACGAACTTGTAGGAGGACAGCGAGTCGGCGAGCGGCACCGCGATCCGCGCACGGCCCTGTGCATCGAGCGGCACGCGCCCCTTCCACAGCAGCACGGGGCGGAAATCCTCGCGGTTCATCGCCGCCAGGTCACCGCCGCCACCGCCGCCCGCCGCCACCGCCTTGCGACCGTAATGGCGCTTGCCGACGACCTGCATCTGCGCGGTGGAGGTGAGGACGGATATCGGCCGTTCGCCCATCATCGCATCGATCAGTTTCCAGCTCTCGTTGGGCGAAAGCTGGAGCAGCGCCTCGTCCACCGCGGCGAAGGCGATCTCGGCGGAGGCCGGGGCCTTGCCGTCGGGGCCTTTCACCGCGACGTCGACCTGTGCGGTATCGCGGATGCGGTATTTCTCCTTGTCGGTCTTCACGTCGACCGAGAGGCTGTGCCCCTCCCAGCCGACATTCACCCGCGCGATGCCCATGCGATAGGACGGCTTGGCGAGATCGACCAGGGCGGTCGGCCTTGCCCCCTCCCGGTTGAAGAAGGGCAGGTTCCATTCGCGCGCGAGATTGGCCAACCACAGCCGCCAGCCCTCGTTCCGCCCGCGTACCGCCATCACCGAGACATAGACGTCGGGCGCATAGGCCCCCGGCATCGGCACCTCGACGACCGGATCGGTGCCCGAAAGCTCCGTGACGAAGCTGGAAAGCACGCCCTCGCGCTCGACCGTGACCAGCGCGGTCGCCGATCGGAAGGGCATGCGGACCTGGAAGCGCGCGGTCTCGCCCGCCTTGTAGTCGGTGCGTTCGGGGATGACGTCCATCCGGTCGCCATTGTCGCCGCCGAACCACCAGTCGTCCTCGCCCGCCAGCCAGACCGACTGGACGGCGCGCGCGACATGGCCGTTGCGGTCGGTCGCCGTCGCCACAGCATAGACCTCACCCGACACGCCGGGATCGATCGTGCAGCTGGCGAGGCCGAGCTCGTCGGTGCTTTCGCTGCAGCTCGCGTCGATCTTCGTGGTGCGGGCGTTGTTGTCATAGGCGTAGAAGCCGCCGATCAGCCGCCGCCTGGCCGACAGGATCTCGCGGCTGAACAGCTCGACCTTGACCTTCTGGCCCTTGATCGGCTTGCCGTCCGGCGTGAGCGCGACCAGCTTCAGGCGCAGGTCGTCATCCTTCATCAGCCAGCCGTCGGTCTTGATGCCGAGCCGGACGGCGGACGGATAGATCGGCACGCGCGTCGCCGCCGTCAGCGTCTCGCCATTGGCGTCGTCGTAATCCATCTCGACGGTGAGCGTGGTCGCATCGTCTAGGGTCGCGGGGATCTCGATCGCGGTGCGCCCCGCGCCCGCCTTGTCGAGCGTGACCGGCAGCGTCTGGGACGGCGGCAGCGGGGCGACCGTCTCCTCATTGTCGCCGTCGAGCGGCTTCACCCCCGCCTCGATCGCCTTGCCGCCGAAGGTCCAGCCTTCCCAGCCCTTGGGCGTATCAAAATTCTGGCTGAAGGCGGTGCGGATGCGCACCGGCGCGTTGGGCGCGCCGCCGCCGGACAGATAGCCCAGATAGAGGTCGACCGGCAGCGTCTTGGGCCGGACCGCCGGGGTCTTCGGCCCCGATACGCTCGCGCGCATGGTCGGCAGGCGATATTCGTCGACGCGCACGCTCTGGCTGGTCCAGATCGTGGTCTCGCCCGCGATCACGGACAGATCGTAATCGCCCATCGGCGCGCCCTTGGGCGCGGTCCATGCGCTTTCGCCGATGCCGTCCGCGCCGATCGCCAGCGGCATGTCGAACTGGGTGTCCGATCCGCGATGGGTCAGCCGCAGCGTCCCCGTGACCGGCTTGCCAAAGGCGAAGCCGCTGGCGATCGGCTTGCGCAGGATGTGCTTCATGTGAACGGCCTCGCCCTGGCGGATCAGGGTGCGGTCGAACACGGTGTGGAGGATGTCCTCCTGCTCCTGCCAGCCATAGGGCAGGTCGAAGTCATAGGGGCGGATGCCTTCGCCCCAGCCGGTCATGGTGAAGCTGAAATCGCCGTCCTTGCGGGCGGAGACCATCAGCGGGTGGGGGCTGTCATTGTCGCAGCCGCCATAGGTTTCGGGCTCGGGCAGGCCGCCCTTCACGGTCAGCCGGCCGAATTCGTCGCTGCGGCCCTGCGCCAGCGTGGTGCCGGTGCAGCTGTCGGTGACGCGCACCTCGGCCCCGGCGACCGCCTTGCCGCTGTCGAGCGCGGTGACCCAGGCGAGCGAGCCGGCGCGGCCCCATTTGAAATGCACCGCCATGTTGGTGACGAGCGCGCCGGCGGACACGTAGCGCGGCGTATCGCGGCCGAGCAGCGCGCGGCCGAGCGACGGGCTCTTGAGTTCGACCACGTAGAATCCGGGCTTGCCGAGCGGGATGCCAACGACCTCGAACGCCTTGCCCTTTTCAGGCAGCGCGAGCGTCATCGGCTTGCCGCCGCTCGCCAGCAGCGGCTCGGCCCCGGTATAGTTCACCGTGACCCGCGCGCCTTCCGGCCCTTCCTCGCGGAAATCATTCTGCTGCGCCTTGTCGAGCCGGCGCAGCCAATCGGCGACCTCGCCATCGGAGCCCGCGACCTTGACCGACTGTCCGGAGACGGCGAGCGACGCGCCTGCCAGCTCGGTCTCCACATTGCGCACGGTGACCGGCAGGACGCCGCCCTCGCTCGCTTCGAGGATGCCGAAGGGGGCGGCGAACTTCACCAGCGGCGGTGCCTCGTCGAAGCGGACGTCGAGCGGGAAGCGCTGGGCGTTGGAAAGGGGGCGGCCGCTCTCGTCCTTGACGTTCGCGGGCAGCAGCACCTTCGCCGTGGTCGCGGCGGGCAGGGGGGCCTTGAAGCTGACCTGCGAAACCGTCGCCGCGCCCTCGGCATCGATCGTCGGTTCGAGCGTCTTGCCGCCGCCGATGTCGAGGCGGATCGCCCTGGCGGTATCGACCGGGATCGGCGCGGAGAAGCGGACGAAGGCGTCCTGCACGGGGTTGCAGCCGGCCTGCGGATTGACCCGCGAGCATTCGAAGCGTGCCGCGAATTCCTTGCGCACGGTGAAGTCGAAACGCTGGTCGGCACCCGCCGCGCGGCCGTTGCCGGTGATCGCGCCGGACCAGACCAGCGCCATGTCATGCCCCGGCGGCAGTGGCCGGCGGCACTTCAGCGCGACGACGCTGCCCAGCACCTTGGCCTGTTCGGCGGCGGTGGCCGGCAGGGCGGCGGGCAGGCCGGCGTCGCCGAGGAAGCTCTGCACCTCCCAGCGATCGGTGCCGAGCCCCGACAGGATGTCACCCGCCGTCTTGGCGGGCAGCAGATCGACCGGGATCTTCTCGCCGATGCCGTCGACCGCGCAATAGGCGTTCTCGGCCACCGAAGCCGCATCCGGCTTCACATTGGCGGCGACCAGGAAGACCTGATCCTCCTCGATATCGCCGCCGTAGCGCGCGGGCAGCACCGCGCGCGCGGCCGGCCCGCCGGTGTCGACGGTGAATTCGCGCGTACCGCCGATCGCGACGCCACGCTGGCTGCGCAGGTCTTCCCTCAGCGTGAAGCGGCAGCTGATCCCGCCCGGCAGGGCGGCGGAGAATTCATGGACGAAGGTTTGCTGGTCGACCCAGCGACCCTGCCCGTCGACCGCGCAGGATATCGTGGCGGGAGCCTCGGCACGCGGATCGCCGAGCGGCACCATCGCTTCGGAAAAGCGGATCGTGAAGCGCTCGATCGCGCCGCCGCCCTCGCCGGGCGTGGCCAGGACGACCTTGGGGCTGACGTCACCCGACGCCGCGACCGGGCCCAGCGCCGCCGCCAGCACCGCCAGCCGCGCCAGCCAGTTCCGTCGCGCCAGCCAGTTCCGCATTCCAAGCTCTCCCCATTGGTTCGCCACACTGGCGGCTAAGGACAGGATAATCCAGATGCTTTGACGGCAATCATCGCCCCGTTCACCGAAAAGACTCGCGTTGGATGAAGCCGTAATGAACGATCGAGCCCTTGATTCGCAGGGGGGCTCTGCAAATCGTGATCGATGCTGACCTGATCTGGTCATTGCTCGTGCTTGTCGTGCGGGAGCTGACGCTCTTCGCGGCGATCGGGATTCTGATCGGCAGCCTGGACGATATAGCGATCGACATGCTGTGGATGGTTCGCAGCATCTGGCGTCAGTCCGTCATCTACACGCGCCACCGCCGCGTCACCGCGCAGACGCTGTCGCCGCCGATCCGGCCGGGGCGGATCGCGGTCTATGTGCCGGCCTGGGATGAGTCCGCCGTCATCCGCCGGATGGTCGAGAACGCCTTCGCGACGTTCCAGCACCAGGATTACCGCATCTATGTGGGGGCCTATCCCAATGACGCGGCGACGCTGGCCGAACTGGCGCTCGTCACCGATCCGCGCCTGCGCGTCGTCGTCAACCCGCGCCCCGGCCCGACCACCAAGGCCGACTGCCTCAACCGCATCTGGGCGGCGATGCGCGAGGACGAGGCCGTATCGGGCGTGCCGATCAAGGCGATCGTCCTCCACGACGCGGAGGATGTGGTCCATTCGATGGAGCTGCGCGTCTTCGACAGGCTTATCGAACGCTACGAGCTGGTCCAGCTGCCCGTGCTGCCGCTGATCGACCGCGATTCGCGCTGGGTATCGGCGCATTACGTCGACGAATTCGTCGAGGCGCACAGCAAGGTGCTGGTCGTGCGCGAGGCGATCGGCGCGGGGGTGCCATCGGCCGGGGTCGGTTGCGCGATCGCGACGCGGGTGCTCGCCGGGATCGCGGCGGGCAAGGGCGAAGAGGCCGGCGGCCCCTTCGACGCGGACAGCCTGACCGAGGATTACGAGCTGGGCCTGCGCCTGCGCGAATTCGGCGGGCGCGGCGTGTTCGTGCGGATGCCGGCCGGGCGGGGCCGGGGGCTGGTCGCGGTGCGCGCCTATTTCCCGGGCACGATGCGCGATGCGATCCGCCAGAAATCGCGCTGGATGGTGGGCATCGCGCTGTCGGGCTGGGATCGGCTGGGCTGGCGCGGCGGGCTGGCGGAGGCGTGGATGCGGCTGCGCGATCGCGCGGCGCTGCTGGTCGCCACGGTGCTCGCCGCCGCCTATCTGTCGCTGGCGCTGTGGACGGTGCTGATCGTCTGGGGGCATCTTTCGGGGCGCGCGCTGCCCGAACTCTGGCCGCATCTCGTGACGCTGCTGGCGATCAACGTCGCCTTCACGATCTGGCGCTGTGCCCTGCGCGCGGTGCTGGTCGCGCGGTCCTATGGCGTGGGCGAGGGGTTGCGATCGATCCCCCGGATCGTCGTCGCCAACTGCATCGCGATGCTCGCCTCCTGGCGCGCGCTGTTCCGCTATGTCGCCATGCGCCGAGCGGGGCGGGTGGAATGGGACAAGACCGCCCACGCCTTTCCCAGCTCGCTGCCGCCCGAATAATGAGCCGCCATCGTCCGCTCGTCGGATCGCCCGCGATCCGGTTCCTCGCCGGCGTGCTCTCGCTGTGGATCGGCGGCCGGATCCTGCTGGTCGGGCTGGGCGATCTGCCGCCGATGATCGACGTGATCGGCACGCCGCTCCATGCCGGGGGCTATTCCTCGCCGCGCGCGGAGCCACCGGTCGCGGAGGAGCGGCAGGTGACGGTGCTGCTCGATCCGCCACGGCCGGGATTCGCCGTTAGGTTCTCGCCGGTGCCGGCATCCCCCGCGCCGGAGGGGGCGGGATACAGGGATGTCGCCTTGGTCCCGGCGGCGTATCGACTGGTCGGCGATCCGGCGCGGGGACGGTCCATCGGAGGGTTCAGCCCGGCCTTCGTGGAAGTCGCGCCGCGCGACACGCGCTGGTCGGGATCGGCCTGGGCGTATTTCCGGGAGGGATCGGGCCAGGGTTCGGGCAGCTCGCTCGCCACCGGCGGCCAACTCGGTGGCAGCCAGGCGGGGTTGCGGCTGGCCTATCGGATCAACGACGACCTCTATCATCCGGTCGCGCTGACGATGCGGGCGACATCCCCGGTCGAACGGCGCGGGGCGGAGATCGCGCTGGGGATCGAGGGCAAGCCGTTCGCGTCGCTGCCGGTCCGGGTCGCGCTTTCGCGCCGGATCGGACTCGATCGCGCGGGGCGGGATGCGTGGGAGCTGATGCTGGCGGGCGGGGTCTATGACCGCCGCCTGCCGGGCGGGTTGCGGCTGGACGGCTATGCGCAGGCCGGGGTGGTCGGCGCGCGGCGGCGCGATCTCTTCGCCGATGGCGCGTTGCGGGTCGGCCGGCCGCTGCCGGTCGGGCGCGATGCCAGCCTTACGATCGGCGGCGGCGTGTGGGGGGCGGCGCAACCCGGGGTCGAGCGGCTCGACCTCGGCCCGTCGGCGGTGTTGCGCGCGCCGCTGGGCAAGACCGCGATCACCGCCGCGCTCGACTGGCGGATCCGCGTGGCGGGCGACGCCAGCCCGAACAGCGGCGTCGCCCTTACCCTGGCGGGAGATTTTTGAAAGAGGTGGGTCTGGAGGCAGCGTGTCGGATACGGAAAATAGCCGCATCCGACGTGAATGCGTCACCCCGGGCCTGACCCGGGGTCCCGCTGCCTTTTCCTCGCCATCTCCGGGGGTAAGGAAGAGGAAGCGGGATCCCGGCTCAAGGCCGGGATGACGAATACTTTGAGATGCGATTGATCCTGCCTCGCGGCGAGCGAACTCAGCCCGTGGTGGTCGTGTCCTTGACCGGCACGATCTTGATCTCGACGCGGCGGTTCTGCGAGCGGCCCTCGACGGTGTCGTTCGAGGCGATCGGCTGGCTGGAGCCGAAGCCCTGGGTGCCGATGCGCGCCCGCGCCACCCCCTTGGTGGACAGGTAACCGGCCACCGATTCGGCGCGATTGCGCGAGAGCGGGAGGTTGATCGCGTCGCTGCCGGTCGAATCGGTGTGGCCATAGACGTCGATATAGGTCTGGTTGTAGCTCGCCAGCGTCGAGGCGACCTCGTTCAGGGTCGTCTGGAACTGCGGTTGGATCGCATAGCTGTTGGTGGCGAAGGTGATGCCCGACGGGATGTTGAGCAGGATCTCGTCGCCCTGGCGGACGACCTCGACATCGGTGCCTGCGGTCTTCTGGCGAAGCTCACGCTCCTGCTTGTCCATGTAGCCGCCGACCGCGGTGCCGGCGATCGCGCCGATGCCCGCGCCGACGATCATCTCGGTGCGCTTGCTGCGGCCGCCGACCAGCGCACCGGCACCGGTGCCCAGCGCCGCGCCCGCCAACGCGCCGATCGCGGCCTTGGACATCTTCTTTTCGCCGGTGACGGGATCGGTGGTGCAGGCCGCCGTGCCGAGCAAAGCTGCGGCCGCGATCGCTCCGGCGAATTTCTGCGACATCTTCATTATTCTGTTCCTTCCCTTGTACGCGGGTTCTCGCGGGGCATCCCGGCCTGTGAAACCCGCTCGCGGATGGCCTTGTTCCGTATCCGTGTTGAACGGGAGATGATCGCGCCGTTGCCTCAACGACAGAATCAGGCCAAGAGACTTTCCGACCGCCATGGCCGCCATTTCCCCATTCCCGTGGACTGATGTCCTCATCATCGTCGCGCTGATCGCCCTGAACGGCGTGTTCGCGATGTCCGAACTCGCCATCGTCTCGGCACGCAAGCCGCGGCTGGAGGCGATGGCCCGTGCCCGCAAGCGCGGTGCCTCCACCGCGATCCTGCTCGCGTCCGATCCGGGCAAGTTCCTGTCGACGGTGCAGATCGGCATCACCCTGATCGGCATCCTGGCGGGCGCCTATTCGGGCGCCAGCCTGGGCGGCCCGGTGGGCGAACGGCTGGTGCTGATCGGCGTGCCCGAACGCAGCGCCGACGAGATGGGCTTCGCGCTGGTCATCGTGATCACCACCTATCTGTCGCTGATCATCGGCGAGCTGGTGCCCAAGCAGTTCGCGCTGCGCCAGCCCGAGCCGATCGCCGCGATCATGGCGACGCCGATGCTCTGGCTGGCGCGGATCACGGCCCCGGTGGTGTGGGTGCTCGACCAGTCGAGCGCGCTGATCTTCCGCATCCTGGGCCTCAGCCGCGAATCGGAAAACCACGTCACCGCCGAGGAACTCCACCTGATCGTCGCCGAGGCGAGCCGATCGGGCGTGATCGAGGAGAGCGAGCGCGCGATCATCTCCGGCGTCGTCCGGCTGGCGGACCGCCCGGTGCGCGAGGTGATGACGCCGCGCACCGAGGTCGACTGGATCGATGCCGACGCCGATGCCGATGCCGTGCGGGCCAAGCTGGTCGCATCGCCGCACAGCCGGCTGCCGGTCGCGGAAGGATCGGTCGACGAGATCATCGGCGTGGTCCAGGCGCGCGACATCGTGCTCGCGCTTATCGAGGGCCGCCCGCTTGCGCTGCGCGAACTGATGCGCGCGGCATTGGTGCTGCCCGACCAGATGGAGGCGATGAACGCGCTCGAATCGCTGCGCCGCGCCGAAGTGCCGATGGCGATGGTGCGCGACGAATACGGCCATTTCGAAGGGCTGGTGACGCCCGCCGACCTGCTGATCGCGATCGCGGGCGAATTCGCATCCGATTCGGACATCGGCACCGATCCGGCGCTGGTCCAGCGCGAGGACGGCAGCTGGCTGGTCTCGGGATCGGCCTCAGCCGACAGCGCGGCGGAGGCGCTCGGCCTCAGCCTGCCGGAGGATCGCGATTACGCCACCGTGGCCGGCTATGCGCTGTCGGTGCTCAAGCGCCTGCCGACGGTGGGCGAGATCTTCGTGGCGGATGGCTGGCGGTTCGAGGTCGTCGACATGGACGGCCGCAAGATCGACAAGCTCCTCGCCTCGCCGGTGATCCAGGACGAATGACGTTTCGCTCCTGCCCCGTGGCGGGGAGGAGCGATTGCCTCAAACCCCCAGCTTGCCGAACTTCGCCTCGAAGCCGGTCTTGTCGCCGCGCGCGAGGAAGCTGGCCTGTTCGACCCATTTGTCGCGCTTGATGCGGTCGGCGAAGGTGCCGAGCTGCCCTTCCATCGCCGAAACCGCGCCCTCGTCCCACGCCGCGATCTGGTCGAAGCGGGTGATGCCCAGCTCGTTCAGCCGCGCCGCGATCTTGGGGCCGAGGCCCTTGATCAGCGTCAGCTCGTCGGCGGGGCCGGCGGGCGGGGTGACGATCTGCGGGCGGGCATCGACGCCGAGGATGTCGCCCGCCACATCCTCGATCGCGGCGGCCGCGCCGTCGGTCACGCCATGGCCGCCGGCATCGGGCTTGCCCGCGCCCTTCTTCGATCGGGTCAGCAGGAAGAGTACCGCCAGCGCGACGAGCACCGCCACGCCGATAAGGATCACGTTCATGTCAGCCATCGGCTCATCTCCCTGCAGCGTCCCGACCGGACGGAGCGTCCCCATGCCGGGGCCGCACCGTCCGATCAAGCATGTCCGGGATAGGAGACGTCAGTCGAGCATCCCGGTTCCCGCGATCGCGGGGGATCGGTTCTCGGCCAGCTGGGTCAGCTTGACGAATTCCTGCCGCCAGTAGCCGTCCGGCGACCCCGCCAGCGCGCGGATGTCGCCGAAGTCGAAACCGTTGAGATATTTGTCGTCGCGCAGACGCTGCCCGAAGGCGGCGACGGCGGTGGCGAAGGCCATGTCGCCGCCCGGCGCACGGGCGCCGGCGATCAGCGCGGCCGGCACCGACTGTTCGATCAGCATCGATCGCTCCCCATCGGGCAGCTTGTAGCGCAGCTTGAGCCAGGCTAGCTCGTCGGCCGGCCCGGCCTTGCCGCCGGCAGGTCGGGAGGCCGCGTAGCGCCGATCGGCGAGCCAGCCCTTCGCATCGACCGGAACGACCTCGTACAGCGCGGTCACCTGGTGCCCGGCCCCGATGTCGCCGGCGTCGACCCGGTCGTTGTCGAAATCCTCCTCGGCGAGCAGGCGGTTCTCGTACCCGATCAGCCGGTATTGCGAGATCAGCGCGGGATTGAACTCGATCTGGATCTTCACGTCCTTGGCGATCGTGAACAGGGTCGAGGCCAGTTCCTCGTCGAGCAGCTTCTGCGCCTCCATCGCGCTGTCGACATAGCCGTAGTTGCCGTTCCCGACATCGGCGATGCGTTCCATCATCGCCTCGTTGAAATTGCCGGTGCCGAAGCCCAGCGTGGTCAGCGTGATGCCGTCCTCGCGATTGCGCTTCACCAGCGCTTCCAGCCCCTCGTCGGATGTCGTGCCGACGTTGAAGTCGCCATCGGTGCACAGGATCACGCGGTTGATGCCGCCATCGATCCGGTTTGCGCGCGCGACCGCATAGGCGAGTTCGATGCCTTCGCCGCCCGCCGTCGATCCGCCGGCATAGAGCTGATCGAGCGCGGCCCTGATCTCGTCGGCGTCGCTGGTCGGTTCGAGCACGAGCCCCGCCGCGCCTGCGTAGACCACGATCGAGACACGGTCGCTCGGGTTCAGGCGGTTGGCGATCATGCCGAGCGCGGTCTTGACCAGTGGCAGCTTGTCCGCCTCCTGCATCGACCCCGAAACGTCCATCAGGAAGACGAGGTTGGCGGCCGGCCGGTCGCTCCGCGCGACATCATAGCCGCGAAGGCCGACGCGCAGCAGCCGGGTTGCCGGGTTCCAGGGGGTCGTCGCCATGTCCGTGGTGACGCTGAACGGGCGGGCCTGGTCCTCGGGCGCGGGATAGTCGTAGCGGAAGTAGTTCAACATCTCCTCGGTCCGGACCGCCGCCTGCGGGGGCGTTTCCCCGGCGGTCAGCATCCGGCGGACATTGGCGTAGCTGCCGGTATCGACATCGACCGAAAAAGTGGAGACCGGCTCCTGCGCCACCAGCTTGACGGGCGATACCGGCTTGCCGTCGTAGCGCTCGCCGTCGATCGACGGCGGCGGTGACGCCATGTCATAGGCTATCGCCTCCTCCGCCACCTCGCCCGGATAGTCGGAACCGGAAGACCCGCAGCCGGCAAGCATCAGGCCCAAGAAAAGCACCGCATGCGATCTCATCACACCCTCCTGTCCATTATCCATGGAGGGTATGGTGTATCCTAATTTCGGCTCATCGCAAGCCTGCCTCAGTTCGTCTCACGCTCCACCTCGCGCCAGCCGATGTCCCGGCGGCAGAAGCCGGTCGGGAAATCAATCGCGTCGACCGCGGCATAGGCGGATTTCTGCGCCTCGGCGACGCTTGCCGCGCTGACGGTGACGTTGAGGACACGGCCGCCATTCGCGACGAGGGTGCCGTCACCGTCGATCGCCGTCCCGGCGTGGAACACCTTGGCTCCCGTCGCTTCGGCGGCATCGAGACCGTGGATCGCGCCGCCCTTTTCGGGGGTGCCGGGATAGCCGTTCGCCGCCATCACCACGGTCAGCGCCACGCGATCGGCAAGCTCGACCGGGCCGAGCGTCGCCAGCTCCCCCTTCGCCGTTGCCAGCAGCAGCGCGAGCAGATCGCCGTCGAAGCGGCTCATCAGCACCTGGCATTCGGGATCGCCGAAACGCGCGTTATACTCGATCAGCTCCGGCCCCTTCGCGGTCAGCATCAGCCCGGCATAGAGCACGCCCGAATAGGGCGTACCCGCCGCCGCCAGCGCGCGGACCGTCGGCTCGACGATCTCGGCCATCGCGCGGGCCTCCAGCTCCGGCGTGAGGACGCGCGCGGGGCTGTACGCACCCATGCCGCCGGTGTTGGGGCCGGTATCGCCATCGCCGACGCGCTTGTGGTCCTGCGCCGATCCGAAAGGGATCACGCTGGTGCCGTCGGTGATCGCGAACAGGCTGGCCTCCTCGCCCTCCAGGAACGCCTCGATAACCACTTCCGCGCCGGCCGCGCCGAAGCCGCCGCCGAACATGTCGAGGATCGCGGCCTCCGCCTCGTCGCGCGTGGTGGCGATCACCACGCCCTTGCCGGCCGCCAGCCCGTCCGCCTTGATCACCACCGGCAGGTCGAAGCGGTCGAGCGCGAAGAGCGCGCCGTCCTTCGAGGTGAAGCGCTCATAGGCGGCGGTGGGGATGCCGTGCTTGGCGCAGAGATCCTTGGTGAAGCCCTTCGATCCCTCCAGCCGCGCCGCCGCCTTGTCCGGCCCGAACACCGCGATCCCCATCGTGCGCAGATTGTCCGCGAGGCCGTCGACCAGCGGCCCCTCGGGTCCGACGACGACCAGCTCGATCGAGTTGCGCAGGCAGAAATCGATCACCGCGCGATGGTCGGCGATGTCGATCGGCACCAGCGTCGCGGCCTCGCCGATGCCGGGATTGCCGGGTGCGGCGAAGAGCTGCGTCAGCCCCGGCGATTGCGCGATCTTCCACGCGAGAGCATGTTCGCGGCCACCCGACCCCAACAGCAGGACATTCATGGCCTCGACCCCCTTTGACTATGACGATGCGGCGGAAGGCCGGCTGTTAGCCGAGGCCGCGCCCGGCGACAACGCGCCTGCGCTCTCCGTCTCGGAACTCTCCGGCGCGCTCAAGCGGACGGTGGAGGACCGTTTCGGCCATGTCCGGGTGCGCGGCGAGATATCGGGGTTCAAGCGCCACAGCTCGGGCCATTGCTATCTGACGCTGAAGGACGATCGCGCCGCGATCGACGGCGTGATCTGGAAGACGAGCGTGCCCGGCCTGCGCTTCCGGCCCGAGGACGGGGCCGAGGTGATCGCCACCGGCAAGCTGACCACCTATCCGGGCCGATCGAAATACCAGATCGTGATCGAGCGCATGGAGCTGGCCGGGCAAGGCGCGCTGATGGCGCTGCTCGACCAGCGGCGTCGCGCGCTCGCCGCCGAAGGGCTGTTCGATGCCGAGCGCAAGCGGCCGCTGCCCTATCTGCCAAGGCGGATCGGCGTCGTGACGTCACCGACGGGCGCGGTGATCCGCGACATCCTCCATCGCCTCGCCGATCGCTGTCCCAGCCATGTCATCCTCTGGCCGGTGGCGGTGCAGGGTGACGGCGCGGCGGGGCAGGTGGCGGCCGCCGTCGCGGGCTTCAATGCGATGCCCGATCCGCCCGAACTGCTGATCGTGGCGCGCGGCGGCGGATCGATCGAGGATCTGTGGGCCTTCAACGAGGAAGTCGTGGTGCGCGCGGTCGCGGGCTCGGCGATCCCGGTGATCTCCGCCGTGGGGCACGAGACCGACACCACCCTGTGCGATTTCGCCGCCGACCTGCGCGCGCCCACGCCGACCGCCGCCGCCGAGCTGGCCGTGCCGGTGCGCGCCGACCTGCTGGGCAACCTGCGCGAGCTGGGCCTGCGCGCGGGGCGCTGCGCGCGCCGCTATCACGAGCGCTCGGCCGAACGGCTTGGCGTGGTCGCCCGCCGTCTGCCGACGCCGGACGGGCTGCTCCAGCCGCAGCGCCAGCGGCTCGACGACGCGGCGGAGCGCCTGCCGCGCGGGCTTTCGCACCGCCTCGCCCATGCACGGCGCGAGCTGGCCGAGACGATCGGGGCGCTGCGCCCCCGGCTGCTGGGCGATCAGGCGGTGCGCGCGCGGACCCGCCTCGATGCGCTGGCGCGCGATCTCGACCGTGCCGGTGGACGGCCGATCGAGGCCGCGCGCACCCGCCTGGCGGCGGCGCGCCTGCGCCCCGAACCGATCGCGCGGCGGATCGAGGACGAGCGCGCCGCGCTCGCCCGGCTGTGGCGCGTGGCGGAACAGGCGCATCCCGAAAAGCCGCTCCAGCGCGGCTATGTCCGGGTCGAGCGGCGCGGGGGAGACGGCGGGGTCGTCACCACCGCGGAGCGCGCGCGGGCGGCTGGCGCGCTTACGCTGCATTTCGCCGACGGCAAGGTCGATGCACGGGTTGAGCGCGCGGGCGGGTCTACCTATGACGGCCGGAAGCCCGAACAGCCGACCCTGTTGTAAGCTGGGCGGCGGTTTGGCTTTGATCTGGTCCGCGATCGGGCAGGCAGGAGTGAAGAGAGCACCATGTTGACGACGCTCGGCGGCCGGCCGGCCCGGCTGCATTACATGATGGGCAATTTCCGGATGCTCGCGCAGGGCGACCATGTCGTCTGCGCGGTGACCGGCCAGCGCATCCCGCTCGATTCGCTGCGCTACTGGAGCGTCGACCGGCAGGAACCCTATGCCACCGCCGAGGCGGCGACCCGGGCGCTCAGCCCCTCGTGACGCCGGTTTCGGCAGGGCGGGCGGCCCGCCTGTTGCCCCATCGCCTCGTGCTGGGCGCCGCGCCGCTGCTCCTTGCGAGCTGCGTCAGCCCGTCGAAGCCGGCCCCGCGCCCTGCGCCCGTTGCGGCCGCGGCGCCGGCGGCCGCGCCCCGCGTCGTCACCCCCCCGGTCGCGCCGGCGGGCGCGCGCTTCACCTTCGAGGGGGCGTTGACGCAGGGCGGCCTCGCCATCGGCCAGGCCCCGACGGGGACCACCGCGCTGTTCCTGGACGGACATCCGATCCCGATGGGCGGCGACGGCAAGTTCCTCATCGCCTTCGACCGCGACCAGGATGCCGCGCAGGTGATCGAGGCGCGCTTCGCCAGCGGGGCGAGTCACCGCCAGACGTTGCGGGTCAGCCCGCGCGCGTGGAAGATCGAAAGCCTGCCCACGCTGCCGCGCGGCACCACGCCCAGCCCCGAATTCACCCGCCGCCGCAATGGCGAGCTGGCGCAGATCAACGCCGCGCGCCGGATCAGCTCGGGCAGCGAGGGCTGGCGGCAGCGCTTCCTCTGGCCGACGACCGGGCGGATCAGCGGCGTCTTCGGATCGCAGCGCATCTATGCCGGCGAGCCCGGGGCCTATCATTCGGGCGTCGACGTCGCGCGGCCGACGGGGACGCCCGTGGTATCCCCCGCCGACGGCGTCGTCATCCTCGCCGCCACGATGCCGTTCAGCCTCGAAGGCAATCTGCTGATGATCGATCACGGCATGGGCCTGAACTCGGCGTTCCTGCATCTGTCGCGGATCGACGTGAAGCCGGGCCAGAAGGTGACGCGCGGCCAGCTGGTCGGCGCGATCGGCGCCACCGGCCGCGCCACCGGGCCGCATCTCCACTGGGGGATGAAGTGGTTCACCGCGCGGATCGACCCGCAGATGCTCGCGGGGCCGATGCCCTGAGGGTCCGGGAACCCAATCTCGATTGTGGTGTTTCAGTCATCGTTCCGCGCTGCGGCGCGACCGCCTTAGGGCGGCAGGATGATATTGCCACCGGCTGCGTCGAGGCTTCGGCGCGGCAATTTACGTGTTTTGCGTATGATCGATCGATCGAACGCGCCCAATGTTCAGCCAATAACTGAGCCTCATGAGTCCGATAAGCGGGCCTTGATGCGAATAGCATTGGCATAGTGTCGACGGGCTTCAGTGCACGATTCCGACATGCAGAGTGGAGATCGAGTAATTTCGTTACTCGATGTTCCGACTTCTCTTGAAAACGTTTCGCAAGTGATCCGGTCGTGGCGGATAGCCGTTGTGCTTTTCCTGCCACAGGATGACGTCAACCTGTTTCCGATGCGTCGCGGAATATTGCGTGTGCGTTCGTTCATCTCCTAGACAGGTTCATCCGACCGGGGCCGTTCCGGTCGTATTGAATATGGGCGTCGCCGGTGCAGGGCATCGGATTTCAAGGGGACGAACATGAATATCTCTAACATCCGTGGGCGCCTGCTGGCGTCCACTGTGGTTGCTGGCGCGCTGTTTACTGCGCTGCCGGCTTATGCGCAGGAAGTCGCTGCCGCAGACGACAGTGCCGAAGACGAAGTCATCGTCGTGACCGGATCGCGCATCGCGCGCCCCGATCTCGAGGCGTCTTCGCCGATCCAGGTCGTGACGAGCGACGTCATCAAGGCGCAGGGTTCGCAGAACCTGGCCGACGTCATCACCGAACTGCCCGCCGTCGGCATCGGCACGACCCGCACCAACAGCAATTTCTCGACCTCGGGCAACGGTCAGGCGACCATCAACCTGCGCAACCTGGGTTCGAACCGCACGCTGGTTCTGCAGAATGGCCGCCGCGTCGTCGCCGGCATCGGCGGCAGCTCGGCCGTCGACATCAACAACATCCCGACCGAACTGGTCGAGCGTATCGACATCCTCACCGGTGGCGCTTCGGCCGTCTACGGTTCGGAAGCCATGGCGGGCGTGGTCAACTTCATCCTGAAGGACGACTATGAGGGCATCGGCGTGCGCGCGCAGGCCGGTCTCACCGACGAAGGCGATCTGCCCACCCAGTACATCTCCGGCATCGCCGGCATGAACTTCGGCGACGGGGCCGGCAACATCACCGTCTACGGCCAGTACGACAACGACGGCGGCCTGCGTTCGAAGAACCGCAAGATCTCGGAAAACGACGTCCCCTTCCGCAGCGGTTACAACGCCCAGGGTCGTTTCTTCACGTCGAACAATTCGTACACCTACAATGGCGCCAACCAGCTGCAGACCACGTACGACGCGAACACCGACGGTTTCAATCGTAACGCCGAGCGCTATATCTCGGTGCCGGTCGAGCGCTACATGGGCTCGATCATCGGCCATTACGATTTCAGCGACAGCATCGGCGTCTTCGTCGAAGGCAACTACGCCAAGATCAAGTCGCGCTCGCGGCTCGAGCCGCTGGCCACCGACAACTCGGACGCGGAAACCGCGCCCGGCGTCAGCTATGAGGGCCTGTCGCTCGACAACCCGTTCATCCCGGACGTCATCCGCAACGACATGATCGCCGGTGGCGACACGTCGCTGACCTTCTTCAAGCGCATGGCCGGCGTCTTCGATCGCTCTAACGTCAACGAGCGCGAATATTATCGCATCGTCGCCGGCTTCCGTGGCCAGATCGCCGACAACTGGAACTGGGACGCGTATTACAACTACGGCCAGACCACCGAAGACACCGCTTCGGAGACGGCGTTGCGCGATCGCTATTTCAACGCTCTGGACGCAGTGGCCGGGCCGAATGGCACCGTGATCTGCCGCAGCGAGGCCGCACGGGCCGACGGCTGCTCGCCGTTCAATCCGTTCGGCTTCAACTCGGTCTCGGCTGCGGCCGCCAACTACATCACCAACAACGGCCAGCTTTCGACGTACAACTCGAAGGTCCAGCAGGAGACTTTCGCGGCGAACATCAACGGCTCGCTGTTCAAGCTGCCCGCCGGTGACATCAAGGTTGCCGCCGGCGTCGAGCGTCGCACCGAGAAGAGCCGCGAGATCTTCGACGAGCAGACGCAGCTCGGCAACACGATGGGCAACGCGCTGACCAACACGGTCGGTCGTTACCGGGTGTTCGAAGCCTATGCCGAAACGATCGTGCCGGTGCTCGCGGATCAGCCGTTCGCGCATTATCTCGGTCTCGAAGGCGCGGTGCGCTACGGCGACTACTCGACCGTCGGAACGGTGTGGAGCTACAAGATCGGTGCCGAATACGCCCCGATCCAGGCCCTGCGCTTCCGTGGCGTGTACTCGGTCGCGACCCGCGCGCCGAACATCGGCGAGCTGTTCGCGGGTCAGTCGCAGACCTTCCCGACGGGCATCCAGGATCCGTGCGAAGGCGTGACTGCGACGAGCAGCCGTTCGCAGGACGCCTATTGCCGCTCGCTGCCGGGCATCGCCCAGCAGATCGCCGCCAACGGTGTCTTCGCCTATGACGACAACCGCGACGTGCAGAGCATCGAAGGCAAGGACGGCGGCAACCCCGACCTGTTCGAGGAAACCGCCAAGACCCTGACCCTGGGTGTCGTGATCGCTCCGCCGAGCATCCGCAACTTCAGCATCACGGTCGATTTCTTCGACATCCGCATCAAGGATGCGATCCAGCTCGTCCCGCGCAACACCGTGATCTCGAGCTGCGTCGACTCGGCCGGTTCGTCGCCGCTGTGCGACCTGATCGTTCGTGAAGCCGCCGGTGGCAATCCGCGCAGCCGCACGCCGGGCACCGTCTGGCAGGTCGACTCGCTGCCGGTGAACGCCGCCAGCATCAAGACCCGCGGCATCGACGTCGCCGTCGCCTACAAGACTCCTGAATTCCAGGTTCTTTCGGCGCCGAGCACGTTGTCGTTCAACGTCGCCTACACCTATCTCGACCGGTTGACGCTGCAGCCGCTGGCGGGTCTGCCCGTGGAGAACAACCGCGGCCAGCTCGACGGCGACGGTCGTCTGGGTGCGGGCTTCAAGCACAAGGCGAATGTCTCGACGACCTTCGCGGCCGGTCCGGTCAGCCTGAACTGGCGGATCAACTACCTGTCGAGCATCAAGGACACGCTGGGTCCGGATGCGGAATCGGCGCTGGGCGACAGCACCAACAGCGTCGGTGCCTACTGGTACCACGATGCCCAGCTGCGCTGGACGGTGTCGAACGAGACGCGTCGTCAGTTCGAGATGTTCTTCGGCATGGACAACATTTTCGACAAGAAGCCGCCGATCATCAACCAGAACGGCGCTTCGTACATCACCGGCACCGAAACGGCGGCGGACACCTACGACGCCTATGGTCGTCGCTTCTATGCGGGTGCGGCGTTCAAGTTCTGATTGCCCCAACCGATCACCACCTCTCGCGGGCCGGAAGCATCTGCTTCCGGCCCGTTTTCTTTGGCGGGCCGGGCGCGGCCCTCAGCCGAGCACGTCGGTCAGCACGCGCCGCCAGTTGCCCCCCATGATCGTCTCGACCTCGCGCGGCTTGTAGCCCGCGCGATCGAGCGCCTGGTGGATCGTCTCCATGCGGTTGATATTGTTGAGCGCCGGGATCACGACATGTTCGGGCGTGTAATCGAACCCGGCGATGCCCTGCCCGCGCATGGCCATCCACCAGGCGAGATACTCCTTCACGCCTTCGGCGTTGTCGTTGTTGAGCTTCACCAGATTGGGCTGGCCCGCCATCGGGAAGTCGTTGGCGATACCGACCGCGCCCAGCCCGCCAACCTTGATGACATGCGCGATCTGCGCGACGAGATGGTCGACCGTCGGCACCGGATCGCGGGTCAGCCAGAAGCTCATCATGAAGATGCCCATCGCGCCGCCGCTGTCGGCGACCGCGCGGATCACCTCGTCGGAGGCACAGCGGGCGTGGTTGACGATCGCCTTGCACGCGCCGTGCGAGAGCGCGAACGGCGTCTTGGTCAGTCGCGCCACATCCAGCATCGTCTGTTCCGAGCCATGCGAAACATCGGGCAGGATGCGCAGCCGGTTCATCTCCGCCAGCCCTTCGATGCCGAGCGGGGTAAGCCCGGTCGGATTGCGCTCCAGCGCACCGCCGGCGAACAGATTGTTGTTGTGGTGCGTGAACTGCAGGACGGTCAGGCCCTTCTCGCGGAACACCGCCATGCGGGACAGGTCGTCGCCCACCGTCTCGCAGGACTGGAACTGCAGGAAGGCGGCGCAGCCGGGCCGTTTGCCGATCTCCGATCCCTTGCGCGCGACATAGGCGCTGTCGCTGGCCGCGATCCGCGCTACCGCCTTGTCAAGCGCGACGACATTGGTCTCGTAGTCGCGCAGATAGCGCGGCACGCCCTGCGCGTCCTTGATCTCGCGAATTTCGGAAACGTCGCAGATCATCGCCGAAAGCCCGCTCGCGCGGATATCGTTCAGGTCTTCCGGCAGGAAGCTCAGGCTGTCGACATAGAGCGGCTTGCCGGGCGGCGTGGTCGTCGCGCAACCGGCCAGGGCGAGCGCGGCCCCGCCGATCAGGAAGTCTCGGCGGGAAGCGGCGGCGCGGTCGATGATGGTCATGGTCGTCTATCCCGTTGCGAATGCCGGCCAGCATATGGCCGGCATTCGCAGCCGGAAAGGTTGGTTTACCGCACGGCCAGCGCCAGTGCGCCGTCGCCCTCGTCGATCGTGACGAGCGAGCCATCGGGCACCTGGCCGCGCAGGATCGCGTCGGCGAGCGGATCCTGCAGGTATTTCTGCACCGCGCGCTTGAGGGGGCGCGCGCCGTAGACCGGATCGTAGCCGACCCGCCCCAGCCATGCGCGCGCGGCATCGGTGAGGCTGAGCGCCACCTTGCGGTCCTTGAGCAGGCGCTGGACGCGGCCGACCTGGATGTCGACGATCGGCCCCATATGCTCCTGCGCGAGACGGTGGAAGAGGATGATCTCGTCCAGCCGGTTGAGGAATTCCGGGCGAAAATGCGCGCGGACCACCTCCATCACCTGCGGCTCGACGCTGGCGACATCCGCGCCTTCGGGCATCGTCGACAGATATTGCGATCCGAGGTTCGAGGTCAGGATGATCAGCGTGTTCGAGAAGTCGACCGTGCGGCCCTGGCCGTCGGTCAGCCGCCCATCGTCGAGCACCTGGAGGAGCACGTTGAACACGTCGCCATGCGCCTTCTCGACCTCGTCGAACAGGATCACCTGATAGGGCCGCCGCCGCACCGACTCGGTCAGCACGCCGCCCTCCTCATAGCCGACATAGCCCGGCGGTGCGCCGATCAGCCGCGCGACCGAGTGCTTCTCCATGAACTCGCTCATGTCGATGCGCAGCATCGCGCTGTCGTCGTCGAACAGGAAACCGGCGAGCGCCTTGGTCAGCTCGGTCTTGCCGACGCCGGTGGGGCCGAGGAACAGGAAGCTGCCCAGCGGCCGGTTCGGATCCTGCAGGCCCGCGCGCGAACGGCGCACCGCACGCGCGACCGCCTCGACCGCGTCCTTCTGGCCGATGACGCGCTTGCCCAGCGCCCGCTCCATCTGGAGCAGCTTCTCGCG
>Ga0160473_100672_pt1 | contig 21991 bp, 15 predicted proteins | sample HID1975I_E11MG_FD_108217 | JGI IMG/M metagenome (GOLD analysis project Ga0160473, IMG submission 108217) | Enriched soil microbial communities from UW Madison campus, WI, USA - HID1975I_E11 MG | ecosystem: Environmental > Terrestrial > Soil > Unclassified | place: USA: Madison, Wisconsin... | reverse complement strand
TGGCCCACTAACGCCTGCCCCCGAGGGGTCGGTGCAAGGCGCGTTATTTCCCCACTTCGACCTCGCAGTTTTCCTTCTGGAGGAGAGCCCCCTTTGTTAAGGGGGCGCGGCAAAGCCGCGGGGGATAGGCAAGGCAGAAGTGGGGCCCGAAGTTTGCGCAGCAAACTTTGGGGGCGTAGCCCGCGCAGCGGGCTATGCCACGAGCTCAAGTCCATGGATGGACGCTTTTGGCGTCCCCCGATAAGGGGTATCGCCCCGGACGCCAAGCGCAGAACCAAGAGAGCCGCTCTAGAGCCCCGCAGCGCCGAGAAAGCAGAGCAACGCACAGGCAAAAAAAAGCCGCGAGCAAGGCTCGCGGCTCTTCAGAGAAAGGCTAAGCGCCGAATCAGGCCAGACCGGCCTGCTTCATCACTTCGGCCGCGTAATCCTCGACCACCTTCTCGATGCCTTCGCCAACCACCAGGCGCTGGAACCCGACCACGTCGGCGCCGGCAGCCTTGACCACCTGCTCGACCGACTTGTCGCTGTCCAGCACGTACGGCTGGCCGTACAGGGTCACTTCGTTGACGATCTTGTTGATCTTGCCCGAGATGATCTTCTCCAGGATGTCGGCCGGCTTGGCCTTGTCCTTGTCCGACATCTTCGCCAGCTCGATTTCCTTTTCCTTCGCCACGAACTCGGCCGGCACGTCGGACGCCTTGTTGTGCGGCGGGTTCATCGCAGCGATGTGCATCGCCAGGCCACGGGCCAGCTCTTCGTTGCCACCGGCCACTTCCACCAGCACGCCGATGCGGCCGCCGTGCACGTAGGCTGCCACGTTGTTGCTGCTGTCGATGCGCACCAGACGACGGATCTGCATGTTCTCGCCCAGCTTGGCGATGGCGGCAGCGCGGGCTTCTTCGACGGTCTCGCCGGTCGGCAGCTTGGCCGACTTCAGCGCTTCCACGTCCGCAGCGCCCGAAGCCAGGGCGGCCTGGGCAACGGCGTCGGTGAAGGCCAGGAAGTTACCGTCCTTGGCGACGAAGTCGGTCTCGGAGTTGATCTCGACCAGCACGGCCTTGCCACCGGCCTGGGCAGCGGCCACGCGGCCTTCGGCGGTCACGCGGTCGGCCTTCTTGTCAGCCTTGGCCAGGCCCGACTTGCGCAGCCACTCGGCTGCGGCGTCGATGTCGCCGGTGTTCTCGGTGAGTGCCTTCTTGCACTCCATCATGCCGGCGCCGGTGCGCTCGCGCAGTTCCTTGACCAGGGAAGCAGTGATTTCCACGGGATGACCTCGATAGATTTGCTTGGGCGGGCCAGGGCCCGCCTCGGGAATGGAAGGGGGCGTACCCCCGGCGGCGGCATGAACCGCCACCAGCCAATCGCCGCGCCAGCGTGGCGCGGCGAGATGGCAGGCCGATTACTCGGCGGCGGCTTCGTCAGCCTTCTTGCCGGTGGCCTTCTTGGCCGGCGCGCGACGGGCGGTCTTGCCCTCGTCGGCAGCGGCTTCGGCGAACTCTTCCTCACGCACGGAGGCCGAGTTCGGCGCGGCAGCCTTGCCTTCCAGCACGGCGTCGGCGGCGGCACGGGCGTACAGCTGCACGGCACGGATGGCGTCGTCGTTGCCCGGGATGGCGTAGTCGACCAGGGCCGGGTCGTAGTTGGTGTCGACGACCGCGATCACCGGGATGCCGAGCTTCTTGGCTTCCTTGATGGCGATGTCTTCATGGCCGATGTCGATCACGAACAGGGCGTCCGGCAGGCGGTTCATTTCCTTGATGCCGCCCAGCGAGGCTTCCAGCTTGTCGCGCTCGCGACGCAGGCCCAGCACTTCGTGCTTGACCAGCTTGTCGAAGGTGCCGTCGGTTTCAGCCGACTCCAGCTCCTTCAAGCGGGCCACCGACTGCTTCACGGTGCGGAAGTTGGTCAGGGTGCCGCCCAGCCAGCGCTGGGTCATGAACGGCATGCCGCAACGCTCGGCTTCTTCCTTGATGGAATCGCGGGCGCTGCGCTTGGTGCCGAGGAACAGCACGGTGCCGCGCTTCTGCGCGATGCTCGAGAGGAAGTTCATCGCGTCGTTGAACAGCGGAACGGTCTTCTCGAGGTTGATGATGTGGATCTTGCCGCGGGCGCCGAAGATGTACGGGGCCATCTTCGGGTTCCAGTAACGGGTCTGGTGGCCGAAGTGGACGCCCGCTTCGAGCATCTGGCGCATGGTGACCTGGGGCATTGCATGACTCCTGATAAGGAACCCGGCCGCAGGAAAGAGGCGGCCCGCCGCGAGGGCGGAAAGGTTCCGGGGTTGGGCTTCCCTGTCGCCTCCGTGTCGAACCCCTTGCGGGGCACCCCGGCACGGATGGCGGCGGCAGGTGTGGATTCGGCGCTGACGTGCGACGTGGACGGTGCGCCGGGAAGGCGAACCTGCGAATGATACCGGTCAGGCCGGCGCGGGGCAAATCAGCGACTGGGCTGCCGTACGTCTGTCCCTCGCGCGGACCCCGGCGCTACGCCCGTGCCTGCGCCTGCAGCGGCGCTGCATCGCTGTTCGTCAGCCGCTGACCATCGGCTTGCGCGGTGGTCCAGAGCGCAGCCTGCGCGCCCCTGGAGGCCGTTAATCTGTTGAAAAATAAGTAAAATGTCCTCAGCACAAGCGGCTGCGCGCAGGAAGGGCATTTCGATTCCCGCGCATCGGCCGTTCGCGTTCAGATTCATGCCGGATCGGCGATAATGAGCCCCATGACCGTCAACATCAAAACCCCCCAGGAAATCGAGCTGATGCGGGTGGCCGGCCGCCTGGCCGCCGAAGTGCTCGACATCGTCACGCCGCACGTCAAGCCGGGCGTCACCACCGCCGAGCTCGACCGGATCTGCCACGACCACATCATCAACGTGCAAGGCGCCATTCCGGCCAACGTCGGCTATCGCGGCTTCCCCAAGACCGTGTGCACCTCGGTCAACAACGTCATCTGCCATGGCATCCCGAGCGAAGCGAAGGTGCTCAAGGATGGCGACATCGTCAACATCGACGTCACCGTCATCAAGGACGGTTGGCACGGCGACACCAGCCGCATGTATTACGTGGGCACTCCGTCGGTAATGGCGCGCCGCCTGGTGGAAACCACCAAGGAAGCGATGTGGCGCGGCATTCGCGCGGTCAAGCCGGGCGCCACGCTGGGCGACGTGGGCCACGCGATCCAGCAATGCGCCGAAGCCGAGCGCTTCAGCGTGGTGCGCGAATACTGCGGCCACGGCATCGGCAAGGTGTATCACGACGAGCCGCAGGTGCTGCATTACGGCCGCCCGGGCGACGGACTCGTGCTCAAGCCGGGCATGACCTTCACCATCGAGCCGATGATCAACGAGGGCACCCGCTACAACAAGGTGCTGCCCGATGGTTGGACCGTGGTGACCAAGGACCGCAAGCTCTCGGCGCAGTGGGAACACATGATCGCCGTCACCGAAGATGGCGTGGACGTGCTGACCCTGTCGCCCAACGACCCCGGCCACGCGTGAGCGGGGTGCCCGCTGCCGCCAGTCCCGACGCCGGCGCCGCCGGCGATGGCGAGTGGGCGGCGCAGGCACGCCAGTTGTTGATGCAGGGCGATGCCCGGCTGGGCCGGCGCTTCGACCAGGGTGACGACATTGATCGCCTGGTGGCCTTGCGCGCGCGCGCCGTCGACCAGATGCTGCGGGAGGCCTGGCGGCGCTGCGTGCCTGCGGGCGCGGCGCTGTCGTTGCACGCCGTCGGTGGCTACGGGCGTGGCGAGCTGTTTCCGCGTTCGGATATCGACGTGCTGGTGCTCGGCGAGCCGCAGGCGCAGCAGGCCCACGAGGCGGCCATCGCGCGATTGTTCGCCTTGCTATGGGACACCGGCCTGCCGGTAAGCCATGCGGTGCGATCGGCGGCGCAGTGCACCACGGCCGGCGCCGACCAGACGGTACTGACCGCATTGATCGAGTCGCGCCCGCTGATTGCCGATGCCGCAGCGATCGCCGCGCTCGCGGCGGCAATCGATCCAGCGAAGCTGTGGCCGCCGCGCGAGTTCTTCATTGCCAAGCGCGAAGAACTGCAAGCGCGGCACCAGCGCTTCGGTGACACGGCAGACAACCTCGAACCCGATCTCAAGGATGGCCCTGGCGGCCTGCGTGACCTGCACACCCTGGGCTGGATGGCGTTGCGCGCCTTTGGCGTGCACGACCTCGAAGCGCTGGTCGGCCTGGGCCACCTCGGCCCCGACGAAGCGGCGGCCTTGCGTCGCGAACGCCGCGAGCTGGCGCGGCTGCGTTTCGGCCTGCACCTGGTGGCCAATCGTCCCGAAGAGCGGCTGCGCTTCGATTACCAGAAAGCGCTGGCACAGCGCTTGGGCTACTCGGACGACGCCGAGAACCTGGGCGTGGAAAAAATGATGCAGCGGTTCTATCGCAGCGCCGGCCTGGTGCGGCGGATCAGCGACCGCTTGCTGCAGCGGTTTGAAGAACAGTTCGATGGCGAAGCCGTGCCGGAGCCGCTGGGCGAAGGTTTTTCGCTGCGCCGTGGCTATCTGGCCGCCGACGCCGCGCGCTGGCCCGACAACGACGTGCTCCAGGTGTTTGCGTTGTTCGCGACCTGGGCAGCGCATCGTGAAGTGCGCGGCCTGCATTCGCTGACCGCCCGCGCCCTGGCCGAATACCTGCCGCGCCTGCCGCCTTACGACCAGGCCGCACCGGTGGCGCGCGAGCGCTTCCTCAGCCTGTTGCGCGGACCGCGCGCGGTCGAGACGCTGGGCCGGATGGCGCGCCTGGGCGTACTTGGGCAGTGGATTCCCGCCTTTGCCCAGGTCTCCGGGCGGATGCAGTTCGATCTTTTCCACGTCTATACCGTGGACCAGCACACCCTGATGGTGCTGCGGAACATCGCGTTGTTCGCCAGTGGCCGCGCCGACGAGCGCTTCTCCATCGCGCACGAAGTATGGCCACGCCTGCGCAAGCCGGAACTGCTGCTGCTGGCGGGCCTGTTCCATGACATCGCCAAAGGCCGGGGCGGTGATCACTCCGAACTCGGCGCGGTCGACGCGCGCGCGTTCTGCCAGGCGCACCAGCTAAGCGACGGCGATACCGAACTGGTCGCCTGGATGGTCGAACAACATCTGCGCATGTCGGTGACGGCGCAGAAGCAGGACATCTCCGACCCGGAGGTGATCCATCGATTTGCCTCGCTGGTGGGCAGCCGCGAGCGGCTGGATTATCTCTACCTGCTGACCTGCGCCGACATCGCAGGCACCAGCCCGAAGTTGTGGAATGCGTGGAAGGATCGGCTGCTGGCCGACCTGTACTTCGCTGCCCGCCGCGCCTTGCGCGAAGGCCTGGAACATCCGGCGCCGCGCGAGGAGCGGCTGCGCGAAGCGCGCCAGTCCGCGCGCGCGCTGCTGCATGTGCAAGGCCTGGACGACACCACCATCGATCGCCAGTTTGCCGGCATGCCGGACGAGAGCTTCCTGCGCTTTCGTCCCGAGCAATTGGCCTGGCAGGCGGCGTCGCTGACCGAAGTGGAGATCGGCGACACCCTGGTGAAGGCGCGCCGCGCCGCGCCGGACAATGACGCCCTGGAAGTGTTCGTGTACTCGCCCGATCGCGACGGCCTGTTCGCCGCGATCGTGATGACCCTGGACCGCAAGGGCTATGGCATCCATCGCGCACGCGTGCTCGATGCACCGAACGCGGCCATCTTCGATACCTTCGAAGTGCTGCCGGCCGACAGCTTCGCCGATGGTGATCCCGAGCGGCTGGCCGCCGCCTTGCGCGAAGCGCTGGCCGGTGACCTGCAACGGCTGCGGCCCTCGCGCCGGGTGGTGCCACGGCAGCTGCGGCATTTCCGCTTCGCCCCGCGCATCGATTTCAACGACAGTGCCGGCGGGCGCCGCACCCGGCTGAGCCTGGTCGCACCGGACCGTCCCGGCCTGCTCGCCGATGTCGCCCAGGTGCTGCGCAGCCAGCACCTGCGCGTGCACGATGCACGCATCGCCACCTTTGGCGAGCGTGCCGAAGACCAGTTCCAGATTACCGACGAACACGACCGGCCCTTGCCCGATGCCTCCCGCGAGGCCTTGCGCGAAGCGCTGTCGTCCTGCCTTGACCCCCAGTGATTCACGGAGATTGCATCTACATGGCCAGCAAGCCCGCCACCAAGAAGACCGCCAAGAAGACCCCCGCAAGCAAGCCGGCGGCCAGCAAGACCGCACCGGCCAAGGCTGCGGCGGCCAAACCGGCGCCGGTGGAGGACAAGTCGGTGCGCACGGCGAAAAAGAGCCTGCACAAGCCGCCGGTGCCCGGCCATGAAGAACTGAAGTTCACCATCGAGAGCGCCTTCGAGCGCCGTGCCGCGCTGACTCCGCACGAGATCGAAGGCTCGACCAAGCCGATCGTCAGCCGCGTGATCGACGGCCTGGAAAGCGGCGAGTTCCGCGTCGCCGAGCCGGATGGCCATGGCGGCTGGAAGGTCAACGAATGGCTGAAGAAGGCCGTGCTGCTGTACTTCCGTGTCAACGACGTGGGGGTGGTCGATGCGCGCCCGGCGCCGTTCTGGGACAAGGTGGAATCGCGCTTTGCCGGCTATGACGAAGCCAAGTTCCGCAAGGCCGGCGTGCGTGTCGTGCCGGGCGCGATCGCGCGCCGCGGCAGCTACTTCGGCAAGGACGTGGTGCTGATGCCGAGCTTCACCAACATTGGTGCGCACGTGGGCGAGGGCACCATGGTCGATACCTGGGCCACGGTGGGTTCGTGCGCGCAGATCGGCAAGCACTGCCATCTGTCTGGCGGCGCCGGCATTGGCGGCGTGCTCGAACCGCTGCAGGCCAGCCCGACGATCATCGAAGACCACTGCTTCATCGGCGCGCGTTCGGAGGTGGTCGAGGGCGTGGTGGTGGGCCATCACAGCGTGATCGGCATGGGCGTGTTCATCGGCCAGAGCACGCGCATCTACAACCGCGCCACCGGCGAGATTTCGTATGGCTACGTGCCGCCTTACAGCGTGGTGGTGTCCGGCTCGCTGCCGTCCAAGGACGGCTCGCATTCGCTGTACTGCGCGGTGATCGTCAAGCAGGTGGACGCCAAGACGCGGGCCAAGACCAGCGTCAACGACCTGTTGCGCGGCCTGGCCGAGTAAATCCATGGGCGCGATGATCTTTGGCCTGAAGAACTGCGATACCTGCAAGAAAGCGACGAAGTGGCTGGATCGCTTCGGCGTGGCCTACACCTTCGTCGATTACCGCGAGCACAAGCCGAGCCCGGAGACCTTGGTCGAATGGGCGGGCAAGGCGGGCGGTTTCGACACGCTGGTGAATAAGTCGTCGACCACCTGGCGACAACTGCCGGACCAGCGCAAGGCGCCCGGCAGCGAGGCGGAGTGGAAGCTGCTGCTGCGCGAGTACCCGCAGCTGATCCGCCGCCCGGTGGTGGTGACGGACGACGGCGCCCTGACCCAGGGCTTCTCCGACAATGGCTTCAAGCAGCGCTTCGGCATCGGTTGAGTGCATGAGTGACGTGCTGGATCTGACCTGCGAACTGATCTCCCGCCCCTCGGTGACGCCGGCAGACGCGGGCTGTCAGGCGCTGATCGCCGAACGCCTGGCGGCCGCCGGCTTCCGCTGCGAGCACTTGCGCCTGGGCGAGGTGGACAACCTCTGGGCGACGCACGGCGAAGGCGCGCCGGTGCTGGTGCTGCTGGGCCATACCGACGTGGTGCCGCCGGGGCCGCGCGAGGCCTGGGCGAGCGATCCTTTCCAGCCGCAAATCCGCGAGGGTGTGCTGTACGGCCGTGGCGCGGCGGACATGAAAGGCAGCGTGGCCGCCTTCGTGGTCGCCGCCGAGCGCTACGTGGCCGCACATCCGGATCACGCGGGCACCCTGGCGGTGCTGCTGACCTCCGATGAAGAAGGCGACGCCATCGACGGCGTGCGCCATGTCGCGCGGTTGTTCGCCGAACGCGGCCAGCGCATCGACTGGTGCATCACTGGCGAGCCCTCATCGACCGCCAAGCTGGGCGACCTGCTGCGGGTGGGTCGGCGCGGCAGTCTTTCCGGCACGTTGACGGTCAAGGGCGTGCAGGGCCATGTGGCTTATCCGCACAAGGCACGCAATCCGATCCATCTGGCGGCACCGGCATTGGCCGAACTGACCGCACGGCATTGGGACGACGGCTACGAGAGCTTCCCGTCGACCAGTCTGCAGATTTCCAACCTCCACGCCGGCACGGGCGCCAACAACGTGATTCCGGGCGAGCTGCAGGTTGCTTTCAACCTGCGCTACAACCCGCACTGGGATGCGCCGCGGCTGGAGCGGGAGATCGAAACGCTGCTGCAACGCCACGGGCTGGACTTCGACCTGCGCTGGCACCGCAGTGGCGAACCGTTCTACACCCCCGAAGGCCGGCTGCGCGAAGTGGCGCGCCAGGTGCTGGGCGAATTCGCTGGCGCACCGCCGGAAGAAAGCACCGGTGGCGGCACTTCCGATGCGCGTTTCATCGCGCCGCTGGGCGCACAGTGCATCGAGGTCGGGCCGGTCAACGCCAGCATCCACCAGGTGGACGAGTACGTCGCCGTGGCCGACCTTGAAGCATTGCCCGACTTGTACCAGCGCCTGGTCGAGCGCCTGCTTTGATCGCGGCGGCCCGCGGCGTGGCGGGCCCGTCGTTGCATTCGTTGCCCCAGAAACGGTTGCGCGCCGTCGCCGGAGCGGTTAGCGTCGACCTCATGCTTCGTCTGGCCGCCAACCTCGTCAACAACAACCGCAATAACCTGCGCGCGAATAATCGCGCGCGGCCGATGCGGGTCTGCGACTAGGCAAAGCAAGCAACATTCGCCCAGTGACCAGAGAACCCGCATCGGCCGATGCGGGTTTTTTATTGCCCGCCACGTCCGCACTGCGCTTGTCCGGTCGAGGGAACCCTTTCCGTTCCAACGACAATCAGGAGCCCAACCCATGTGTTCGATCTTCGGTATTTTCGACCTTCAATCTGGTGACGAGCCCGGCGCCTTGCGTCGCCAGGCGCTGGACCGCTCGCAGCGCCAGCGCCACCGCGGCCCGGACTGGAGCGGTGTCTACGTGGGCGAGGGCGCGATCCTCGTGCATGAGCGCCTGGCCATCGTCGACCCGGCCGGCGGCTCGCAGCCGCTGCTGTCAGAGGACCAGACGCTGGCGCTGGCGGTAAACGGGGAGATCTACAACCATCGCGAGCTCAAGGCCGAACTGACCGCGCCCTACGCCTTCCAGACCGGTTCGGACTGCGAGGTGATCAACGCGCTGTACCGCCAGGACACACCGGCCTCGTTCCTCAACCGGCTCAACGGCATCTTCGCCTTCGCCCTGTGGGACAAAGCGCGTGGCGCAGCGTTGATCGCGCGTGACCCGCTGGGCGTGTGCCCGCTGTACTGGGGGCATGACCAGGAAGGCCGCCTGCGCGTGGCCTCGGAGATGAAGGCACTGGTGGACGATTGTGCCGATGTCGCCCAGTTCCCGCCGGGCCACTACTTCGACACCGAAGTGGGTGAACTGGTGCGCTACTACGAACGGCCGTGGCGCGACTACGACGCCGTGCAGGGCGTGGACGTCTCGCTGCAGGAATTGCGCGAAGCATTCGAGCGCGCCGTGCATCGCCAGCTGATGACCGACGTGCCTTATGGCGTGTTGCTTTCCGGTGGCCTGGATTCTTCGCTGGTGGCGGCGGTGGCCGCACGCTATGCGCGTCATCGGGTCGAGGAGAACGACCAGGTCGAAGCCTGGTGGCCGCGCTTGCACTCCTTTGCAATTGGGCTGAAGGGCTCGCCCGATCTGGCGGCGGCGGCGATCGCAGCTGAATCGCTGGGCACGGTGCACCACGGCTTCGAATACACGTTCGAAGAGGGATTGGACGCCTTGCCGGAGGTGATCCGGCACATCGAGACCTACGACGTCACCACGATCCGCGCTTCCACGCCGATGTTCCTGCTGGCGCGACGGATCAAGGCGATGGGCGTGAAGATGGTGCTGTCTGGCGAGGGCAGCGATGAAATCTTTGGTGGCTATCTGTACTTCCACAAGGCGCCGAACGCACGCGAGTTCCATGAAGAATTGGTGCGCAAGCTGGATGCGCTCTACAACTACGACTGCCTGCGCGCGAACAAATCGATGATGGCGTGGGGCGTGGAGCCGCGCGTGCCGTTCCTGGACGTGGAATTCCTCGAAGTGGCGATGCGGATGGATGCGGCGCACAAGATGGTGGGGACGCGCGCGGATGGTTCGCGGCGCATCGAGAAGGCCGTGCTGCGCGAGGCGTTTGCGGGCTATCTGCCGGATTCGATCCTGTGGCGGCAGAAGGAGCAGTTCTCCGATGGCGTGGGCTACGGCTGGATCGACGGGTTGAAGGCGCATGCCGAAGCACAGATCAGCGATCGGGTATTGGCGGCGGCGGAGCGTCGCTTCCCGCACAACCCGCCGCAGACCAAGGAAGCGTATTACTACCGCCATTTGTTCGAGCAGTTCTTTCCGAGCCATGCGGCGGCGGAGACGGTGCCGGGCGGGAAGTCGATCGCGTGTTCTTCGCCGGCGGCGATCGCGTGGGATGCGAGTTTCGCGAGGATGGCCGATCCGTCCGGTCGGGCGGTGGCGGGGGTGCATGAGCAGGCAATAGAAGTTTGACTATCCCCCGCGGCTGTCGCCGCGCCCCCCTTGTTCACAAGGGGGGCTGTTTCTCCAGTTGGCTCGTTGCGCGTCTGATGGTTTGTACTGCGCGGTAGCTTTTGTCGGCTTACGTCAAGGGCCCCGCCCCCTCCGGGGTAGGCGCGTCGTCTCCGGCGTACGTCCCTGTACTCAGTCGACGAACGTGGGCCATCCATGGCGCGCGGCAAATCCCGCTTCGCGGGCTTCGCCCCCAAAGTTGCTGCGCAACTTCGGGCCCCAGCTACGGGCTTGCCTACCCCCGCGCCTTCAGCGCGTCCCCCTAACAAAGGGGGACTCTCCACCAGATGCGATATCGCAGTTGATCTTCTGACCGGTCACAGAGATCTGTCGGGCGGCCGGGGGCGATACCCCTTCTCGGGGGCATGTGGCGACATGGATGTCGCCACATGAGCTCAAGTCCATGGATGGACGCTTTTGGCGTCCCCCGAGAAGGGGTATCGCCCCCGGACGCCCAGCGCAGAACCATGAGAGCCGCTCTTATAGAGCAGCAGCTCCGCAAAAGACTACGATGGAGAAACAGCCCCCCTTCGGGGGGCGCGGCGACAGCTGCGGGGGGGGGAGCACTACTACTTCAAGGTAAGCACATAGGCCGCAGGCCCCGGAAGGAACGGACTGGGCTTGCCCTGCGCCCAATCCTCATGGCCCGTGCCCCAGAACGGAGAAAGCGGATGTCCGCTCTGTCCGCCCGGCATGTGGATGTAGCCCTGGTCTTCGTGACCCGGCGATACCACCATGCGCTCGGACGCGCCAAAGTTCGGTCCCTGCACCCGTGGCATGTCGCGGTCGCCCGGCAGGGGCTCGGAAGGCATGCACAGCGCGCTGTGCGCGAAGGCCGGCAGGGCGCGCGAAATGGGATGGCAGATCGTCGTCGTGTTGCGCGTGCCCCAGTTCCAGTCGGCAGGGTCCGGCGATTTCTGCGTGAGGTCATGCTCGGTCTGGCGCGCGGCGTCCACCAACAGGGCTTCCCACGTGCCATACGTGGCCGGAGCGCGAGCAGGAACGTCCGGCTTGGCCGGGTCCGCCTCAGGTGCGTAGTGCGTCGGCAACAGGTTCGCCGGGCGCTGTTGCAGCAGCGGCCAGGCGACCCCTTCCAACTGGGCGCGCGGCGGCGGCAGGTAGGCATCGCCCAGTTGGGCGCGGGCCGGAGCCGTCAGGCCGGCCTGGATGCGGTCCAACACCTGGTCGCGGAATGACCGCACTACGCGGTAGCTCACCGAGTTGATCGAGGCGCGGCCATCCCACTGCCGTGTCGCTACTTCAAGCCGGCGCAGCGCCGGGTCTTCGCTGTTCTCCACCACCTGGCGCAACAAGGGCCACCAGCGCTGGAGGAACAGTGCGCGGTCGTCGAGCTGGATCGCCAGCAGGTCGCGCTCGCTGAATCGTTCGCGTGCAAACAGGTCATCGCGAATCTGGCGCGCGCGGGCACCGAGGTCATAGCCGGCATCGCCCACAATCGCCAGCGTCGTGTCGTCGACGATGCGGTTGTTCGCCGTCCACAGGCGGTGGTCGGCAGGGTCGAGGATCGTCGGGGCCTGGTCGGTGCGCAGCGGCCAGGGTGCGCAGCGCGGCGCTTGGCCCTGGACCGCCGGCGCCATCGGGTCCACCTCGATGCGGCCCGGCTGGCAGCCGGGGCCGCGATGCGGGCGGGCGCCGATGATGCGCCAGGCAATGTGGCCCTGGCGGTCGGCCAGCATCAGGTTCTGCGCCGGAATGCCGGCGCGATCGGCCACGGCCAGGGCCTGTTCCAGGTTGCCGGCGCGGGCCATGTCGATGAAGTCCAGACGCACGGCGCCCGGCAGTTGCGCCGTCCAGCGCAGGGTCAGCAGGCTGCCGTCGCGTTCCTCTTCCAGCACCGGACCCCAGTCGCTCTCGCGCACCTGGAAGGTGACCGGAGCGGCACCCGCGACCTTGATCTGCTCCTCATGCGTGCGCAGGGCGTGCAGATCGGTGCCCGCCGGAATGCGTGCGTAGTCGGCGGTGTCGATGTAGCTGTTGGTGAAGCCCCAGGCGACATGGCCGTTGCTGCCCACGATCACCGCCGGAATGCCTGGCAACGTAAAGCCGGAAACGTCGACCCGGCCGCCTGGCGCACGCGCATCCGGATAGCGCAGGCGGGCGCGGAACCAGATGTTCGGTGCGCGCAGGCCCAGGTGCATGTCGTCGGCCACGATGGCGCGGCCATCGGCCGTCAGTGCGCCACCGACGGCAAAGTTGTTGCTGCCGACCACTTCCGGCGCTTCGGCCACCGGCGCGCGTTCCTGCGGCCGGGCCTGGCCAGGTGCGCGCAGGTCGAGCGTGGCGGCATCAGGCAACAAGGCGTCGCCGCGCGGCGCGCCCAGCAGCGGGGCATCCCATTGGCTGCCGTCGTGCGCGATCAGTGCGTAGAGCGCGGGTGGGGTCACTTCGCGCAGGCGGGCCAGCGCCAGTTCGCCGCGGTTGCGGTTGTCCTGCAGGTCGCCGTACATCGCCATGCCGACCAGGATCGAGTCATCCAGCGACCATTCGCGTGGGATCTGTCGCAGCAGCAGGTAAGGCCAGGGCCGTGCACGCATGGCGCCGAGACCGGCGTTGGTGCCCTGGCGATATGCCTCGAGGATCGGCCGCTGCTCGCCTAGTGCTTCGGCAAGGTGCGCATCGACGCGTGCCCGCAGCCGATGCACGCGATTCTGCTTGTCGGTATCCACGGCGGCAGGGCCGAACAATTCGGACAGCTCGCCGGCGGCCACGCGCCGCATCAGGTCCATTTCGAAGTAGCGCTCTTGCGCGTGCACGTAGCCGAGCGCGCGCATGGCGTCGGCCTCATTGGCCGCATCGATGGTCACCACGCCTTGCGCGTCGCGCTCGATCTTCACCGGCCCCGACAAGCCGGGCAGGTGTTGTTCGCCTTCCAGCGTGGCCAGGCTGCCGCGCAGTACCCAGACGCAAGCGACGACGCACAGCACGACGATGACCAAGACCAGGATGGCTGCACGCAGCAGCCAGCGCCCGATGCCCTTGCGCATGGATGTTCCCCCGAGGATCGATCCCGATTGTAAGCCGGGCGCTGCGTCGAAGGGATGGCGGGGCGGGCAAACGAAACTGATTCCGATTAGAACGTTGCCGCGGCGGATCGGGCACCCTGTGCGCCATCGTCATCCCCCAGGAGTCCCGCCATGAAGGGCCACCCCGAAGTCGTCGAATGCCTCAAGCAGCTGCTGCGCGGCGAGTTGTCGGCGCGCGATCAGTATTTCCTGCATTCGCGCCGTTACGAGGATCAGGGCCTGAAGGCGCTGTACGAGCGTATCGGCCACGAGATGGAAGAGGAGACCGAGCACGCCGACGCCATCCTGCGGCGCATCCTGTTCCTGGAGGGCGACCCGGACATGCGGCCGCTGCCGTTCGAGCCGGGCAAGACCGTCGTCGAGATGCTGGAGCGTGATCTGGCGGTCGAATACGAAGTGCGCGCAAACCTGGCCGCGGCGATGAAGTTGTGCGAGGAGCACCGCGACTACGTCAGCCGCGACATGCTGCTCAAGCAGCTGCGCGACACCGAGGAAGATCATGCCTGGTGGCTGGAGCAGCAGCTGAGCCTGATCAAGCGCATTGGCCTTGCGCTGTACCAGACCGCCAAGATCGACGGCGGCAGCACCGTTACCGAGTAATCGGGCCAAAAGGAAAGGGCGCGTCGATGCGCGCCCTTTCGATCACTCCACGTCCAGTCCGTCGACCTTCTGCCAGCCTCGCGGCAACAGGTGGCCTCGGGTCGCCCTGGCGCCGATGTACGCGTCCAAGTCCTTGAACGACAGGTTCATCGTGCGCGCGCCGCTGCGCACCAGCAACGTGTTGCCGGGTGATACCGCCGCCACCGCGACCACGCGTTCGGTGGAGAGCTTGGCCTTGGGGATCTCGATGATCTTGTTGCCCTTGCCCTTGTCCAGCTCGGGCAGGTCGCTGGCCGGGATCGCCAGCAGGTTGCCGGCGCTGGTCACCGCCACGATGCGGTCGGTCTCCAGCTTGGCCAGCGCCGCAGGACGCAGCACCGACGAACCCGGCGTGAGATTGAGCATCGCCTTGCCGGCCTTGTTGCGACCCGTGAGGTTCTCGAAGCGGGTGACGAAACCGTAGCCGTGCGAAGACGCCAGCACGAAGCGGCTGTCGTTCTCACCGCTGGCCATCACCTGGAACGAGGCGCCGCTGGCCGGCGAGAAACGCCCGGTCAAGGGTTCGCCATTGCCGCGCGCCGAAGGCAAGGTGTGCACCAGGGTCGAGTAGCTGCGGCCTTCGCTGTCGAGGAAGGCGACCTGCTGCGTGCTGCGGCTGCGCACCGCTTGCAGCAGGCTGTCGCCATCGCGATAGGACATGCCGGCCGGATCGACCTCGTGGCCCTTGGCGGCGCGAATCCAGCCCTTCTCCGACAACACCACGGTCATCGGCTCGCTGGCCACCAGCTCGGTTTCGTCGATGGCCTGCGCCGCCTGGCGCGAGACCAGCGGCGAACGACGCTCGTCGCCGAACTTCTTCGCATCGGCGGTGATCTCGTCCTTGATCAGCTTGCGCAGCTTGGTCTTGCTGCCCAGGATCGCCAGCAGCTGCTCGCGCTCCTTGGCCAGCGCGTCCTGCTCGCCACGGATCTTCATTTCTTCCAGGCGCGCGAGCTGGCGCAGCTTGGTTTCCAGGATGTATTCGGTCTGTTCCTCCGACAGCCCGAAGCGCGCCATCAGCACGGCCTTGGGCTCGTCCTCGGTACGGATGATCCGGATCACCTCGTCGAGATTGAGGAACGCCACCAGCAAGCCTTCCAACAGGTGCAGGCGGCGCTCGACCTTCTGCAGGCGATGGTTGAGGCGACGGGTCACCGTGTCGGTACGGAAGCTCAGCCACTCGGTCAACAGCTGCTTGAGGTTCTTGACCTGCGGGCGCCCGTCCAGGCCGATCACGTTGAGGTTGACGCGATAGCTGCGTTCCAGGTCCGTGGTCGCGAACAGGTGGCCCATCAGCTGGTCGGCATCGACGCGATTGGAGCGCGGCACCAGCACCACGCGCACCGGGTTCTCGTGGTCTGACTCGTCGCGGATGTCTTCCAGCCACGGCAGCTTCTTGGCGCGCATCTGGGTGGCGATCTGCTCGATCACCTTCGACGGCGAGACCTGGTAGGGCAGGGCGGTGACGACGATGTTGGCGCCTTCCTTTTTGAAGGTCGCGCGCGCACGCACACTGCCATGGCCGGTCTCGTACATCGTGCGCAGGTCGGCCGCCGGGGTGATGATCTCGGCCGTGGTCGGGTAATCCGGGCCGCGCACGTTCTCGCAGAGCTCTGCGACCGTGCACTCCGGCTCGTCGAGCAAGCGCAACAAGGCGCTGGCGATTTCGTTGAGGTTGTGCGGCGGCACGTCGGTCGCCATGCCCACGGCGATGCCGGTGGTGCCATTGAGCAGCAGGTGCGGCAGGCGTGCGGGCATCCACGAGGGCTCGTCCATCGTGCCGTCGAAGTTCGGCGCCCAGTCCACGGTGCCCTGGCCCAGTTCACCGAGCAGCACTTCGGCAATCGGGGTGAGCTTGGATTCGGTGTAACGCATGGCCGCGAACGACTTCGGGTCATCGGTCGAACCGAAGTTGCCCTGGCCCTCGATCAGCGGATAGCGGTACGAGAAGGGCTGTGCCATCAGCACCAGCGCTTCGTAGCAGGCGCTGTCGCCATGCGGGTGGTACTTGCCGATGACGTCGCCGACGGTGCGCGCGGACTTCTTCGGCTTGGCCGCGGCATTCAGGCCCAGCTCGCTCATCGCGTAGATGATCCGGCGCTGCACCGGCTTGAGGCCGTCGCCGACGAAGGGCAGGGCGCGGTCCAGGACCACGTACATCGAGTAATCGAGATAGGCGCGTTCGGCGTACTCGCGCAGCGGCAACTGTTCGAAGCCATGGAACGTGGGACGGGTCAGATCAGTCATTCGCGGGTGGTACCTGTGGAAGGCGCCGCAGCGTGAGGCCGCGGGCGCGAGGCGGTCGATTATCCGGATGCGGCGGGGGATGCCAAGCCGGCGTCGGCCTGGCGCCGCCGGGCAAGGCACGGTCCGGTTGCTCCCGCCGTTCCTGAACGACATACGGGCGCACGCCCCGCCTGGCAGCTATTCAGGTAAGCGCCAACCCCGGCGCGACAGGCCGCCGGCATTCCATCCGTGCAACGCAGCATTTACTTCCATCCGGAATATTTGCGTTGACAAATATTCCATATGGAAGAGAATGGGCGCCCATGAAATGCCCCCCGCTCACCGACAACCCCGCCATGCCGCCCAGCTTTGGCCTGTTGCTGCGCCAGCTGCGCGACGGGCTGGTGCGCCAACTGGATGCAGAGATGAAAGGCGTGCTGCCGGAATTTGGCTTCAGCCACTACGTCGGGCTGAAGGTGCTCTCGGTGCACTCGCCGTGTACCGCCAACGAGCTGGCCCTGGCCCTGGACCAGACCCCCAGCGCGGTGACCCGCCTGCTCGACAAGCTGGAGGCGCTGGGCTACGTGCGTCGCGAACCGCACGCGCTGGATCGTCGCGCGCTGCAGATCGTGATGACCGACGAGGGCCGGCAGATGTGGATCCACCTCAAGCAGCGCGGCGACGCCGCCATGGCTTACGCCCTGCGCGACCTGACCCCCGATGAGCGCGATCAGCTCATTGCCCTGATGACCCGTGTACGCGATTCCCTCAATTCCCCATGACTGCCATGCCTCTTGAAATTGCGAATTCCGGCCGTGCCTTGCGCCCGCTGGCCATTGGCCTGTTGACGCTGGCGCTGGCCGCCTGCGCCAGTAGCCGTGGCCTGGCGCCGCAGGATCATCCGCACGATCCGTCCAGCCTGCATGCGGAGAAGACCCTCGGCCAGGCCGGCCTCAGCCCGGCGCAGTGGCCGGCCACCGATTGGTGGAAGGCCTTCGGCGACGCCCAGCTCGATGCACTGGTGGACGAAGCCCTGCGCAACAGCCCGAGCCTGGCTGCCGCCGATGCGCGCGTGCGCTCGGCCCAGGCCCAGGCCGGTTCGGCCGATGCCACGCGCAAGCCCAGCCTGTCGGTATCCGGCGGCTACACCGGCCTGCAACTGCCCGAATCGATGGTTGGCGACGAAATGGGCGGCCATTACGCCGGCAGCGCCCAGGCCGTACTCGACTTCAGCTACGGCGTGGACCTGTGGGGCGGCAAGCGCGCCGCGTGGGAAGCGGCGGTGGACCAGGTCCACGCGGCCGACGTCGATGCACAGGCCGCGCGGTTGAACCTGTCGGCGGCGATCGTCGAGACCTATACCCGCCTGGCCTACAACTTCCGGCAGCTGGATGTCGCCAATGACGAACTGGCGCGCGCACAGAAGACCCTCGACCTGACCCGCCAGCGTCGCAATGCCGGCATCGACAGCGACCTGCAGCTGCGCCAGGCCGAAGCCCGCGTGCCGACCGCCACCCAGCGTGCGCAATCGGCGCAGCAGGACATCGACGATGCGCGCAACGCGCTGGCCGCGCTGGTTGGGCAGGGGCCCGATCGCGGCTTGCAGATCACGCGTCCGAACCTGCCCGATCCACTGCTGGCCGAACTGCCGAGCGTGCTGCCGAGCGAACTGCTGGGCCATCGCCCGGACGTGGTCGCCGCGCGCTGGCGCGTGGAAGCAGCGGACAAGGACGTGCGTTCGGCCAAGACCAAGTTCTACCCGAGCTTCAACATCACCGCGCTAGGCGGCGTGGTGGCCAGCGACGTCGGCCAGCTGCTGAAGAGCGACTCGGTGTTCGGCCTGCTGGCCCCAGCGATCAGCCTGCCGATCTTCGACGGCGGCAAGCTGCGCGCGAACCTGTCCGGCAAGGACGCGGCCTATGACCTGGCCGTGGCCGACTACAACCAGAAGATCATCGGCGCGCTGCATGAGGTGGCCGACCAGGTCAACGCCGTGCGCTCGCTCGATGCCCGGGTGCAGTCGCAGGGTGATGCGCTCAAGACCGCGCAGGCCGCCTATGGCCTGGCCGAACAGCGTTACCGCGCCGGCATCGGCAGCTTCCTGGAAGTGCTGAGCGTGGAAGAGCAGCTGCTGGTTGCGCAGCAGCGCATGGCTGCCTTGCAGTCCGAACAGATCCTGGCCTCGGTCAGGCTGCGCCAGGCCCTCGGGGGCGGCTTCGCGCCGCAACCGGCGGCCGTGCCCGCGGCCAGCGCCAATGCCGATACCGCCATTCCGAATTCCTGATAGAGCCCTCCCATGAGCCAGCCTACCCCCACAACCTCCACCCCCGCCGCAGGAAGCAAGCGCGGCAAGATGCTGCGCATCCTCGCCGTGCTGGTGATCGTGCTGATCGCCGCGGTGACGGTCTGGTACTTCATGTACGGCCGTTGGTTCGAAGACACCGACGATGCGTATGTGCAGGGCAACCAGGTGCAGATCACCCCGCTGATCGGCGGCACCGTGGTCAGCATCGGCGCCGAAGACGGCATGCGCGTGGAGCGCGGCCAGCTGCTGGTGCAGCTGGACCCGGCCGACACTGAAGTCGCGCTGCAGCAGGCCGAAGCCAACCTGGCGCGGACCGTGCGCCAGGTGCGTGGCCTGTATCGCAGCGTCGAAGCTTCGCAGGCGGATTTGAACGCGCGCCAGGTGGCCCTGGATCGCGTGCGCGCCGACTTCGCCCGCCGCAAGGACCTCGCTGCCAGCGGCGCGATTTCCGGCGAAGAACTCGCCCACGCCCGCGACGAACTGGCCGCGGCCGAAGCGGCACTGAGTGGCTCGCGCGAGAAGTTCGAAACCAGCCGCGCGCTGGTCGACGACACCGTGGTGGCCACCCAGCCGGACGTGCAGGCGGCGGCCGCACAGCTGCGCCAGGCCCATCTCAACAACGCCCGCAGCGCGATCGTCTCGCCGGTGACCGGCTATGTGGCCCGTCGCTCGGTGCAGGTCGGCCAGCGCGTGCAGCCGGGCGCTGCCCTGATGGCCGTGGTGCCGCTGGAGCAGGTGTGGGTCGAGGCCAACTTCAAGGAAACCCAGCTGCGGCACATGCGCCTGGGCCAGGAAGTGGAGCTGCGTTCGGACCTGTACGGTGGCGGCGTGAAGTACAAGGGCAAGATCGACAGCCTGGGCCTGGGCACGGGCAGCGCGTTCTCGCTGCTGCCGGCGCAGAACGCCAGCGGCAACTGGATCAAGATCGTGCAGCGCGTGCCGGTGCGCATCGCCATCGACCCGCAGCAGCTGCATGAGAACCCGCTGCGCATTGGCCTGTCGATGAAGGTGGACGTGAACCTGCACGACCAGAAGGGCACGGTGCTGCCGGCGCAGCCGGCCAAGGGCGCGGTGTTCGATACCGACGTCTACGCCCAGCAGCTCAAGCAGGCCGACGAAGACATCCATCGCATCATCCAGGCCAACCTGCCGGCCCAGGCTGACAGCAAGAAGGGCTAAACCGAGATGTCTGCGCAAGCTCCCGCCGCACCCGGCGCACCGGGTGCCCCGGCCGCCCCCGCGGCGGCCGGCTTCCGCCCGCCGAATGTCGTGCTGTGCACGATCGGCCTGGCGATGGCGTCGTTCATGCAGGTGCTGGATACCACCATCGCCAACGTCTCGCTGCCGACGATCGCCGGCAACCTTGGCGCCAGTTCGCAGCAGGCCACCTGGGTCATCACCTCGTTTGCGGTGAGCATGGCGATCGCGCTGCCGCTGACCGGCTGGCTGTCGCGTCGTTTCGGCGAGACCAAGTTGTTCGTGTGGTCCACGCTGGCCTTTACCCTGGCCTCACTGCTGTGCGGCCTGGCGCAGAGCATGGGCATGCTGGTGGTGTCGCGCGCGCTGCAGGGTTTTGTCTGCGGCCCGATGTACCCGATCACGCAGAGCCTGCTGGTGTCGATCTATCCACGGGAAAAGCGCGGCCAAGCGCTGGCCTTGCTGGCGATGATCACCGTGGTTGCGCCGATCGCCGGCCCGATCCTGGGCGGTTGGATCACCGACAACTACAGCTGGGAATGGATCTTCCTGATCAACGTGCCGCTGGGCATCCTGGCCAGCGCGATCGTCGGATCACAGATGCGGCATCGGCCCGAGCCGACCGAGCGGCCGAAGATGGATTACATGGGCCTGATCCTGCTGATCATCGGCGTGGGCGCGCTGCAGCTGGTGCTGGACCTGGGCAATGACGAAGACTGGTTCAACTCCTCGTTGATCGTGGCGCTGGCCTGCATTTCGGCGGTGGCGCTGGTGGTGTTCGTGATCTGGGAGTTGACCGACAAGGACCCGATCGTGGACCTGCGGTTGTTCCGCCACCGCAACTTCCGCGCCGGCACCCTGGTGCTGGTGGTGGCTTACGCGGCGTTTTTCAGCGTGAGCCTGCTGATTCCGCAGTGGTTGCAGCGCGACATGGGTTACACGGCGATCTGGGCGGGCCTGGCGACGGCGCCAATCGGCATCCTGCCGGTGATCCTGACGCCGTTCGTGGGCAAATACGCAGGTCGGTTCGACCTGCGCATGCTGGCGAGCATCGCCTTCGTCTTCATGTCATTCACCAGCTTCTACCGTTCCAACTTCAACCTGCAGGTGGACTTCCACCATGTAGCGATGATCCAGCTGGTGATGGGCGTAGGCGTTGCGCTGTTCTTCATGCCGGTGCTGCAGATCCTGCTGTCGGACCTGGACGGGCGCGAGATTGCGGCCGGTTCGGGCCTGGCGACGTTCCTGCGGACATTGGGCGGCAGTTTCGCTGCTTCGCTGACGACGTACTTGTGGTCGCGGCGGACGGTTGAGCACCACGCACACTTGAGCGAGCACATTTCGGTGTACGAAACGGGTGTGCGCGACCAGGTGTTGGCGGCGGGTCATGGCGACCTGCAGCAGGGTGCAGCGGTGTTGAACAACATGATCAATCACCAGGCATCGCAGATGGGGTTCAACGACATCTTCTATCTGCTGGGTTGGACGTTCCTGGCGATCATTGCCTTGTTGTGGGTGGCCAAGCCGCCGTTCGGTGGTGGCGCGGGTGGCGCTGCCGCCGCCGGTGGTCACTGAGCCACCTTCGCGTCGCGGGGCGGTTTCCCGCGGCGCACCTCTACCGGGCGGGGTGGTCTCTCCCTCCCCACGCCCCGTCCGGAGCCCCGCCGCAAGGCGGGGTTTTATTTTTTTTGCGTATCCCCCCCGCCTGTCGGCGCGCCCCCTTGTGTCACAAGGGGGCTGTTTCTCCATTTGGCTCTTTGCCGTCTTTTTGTTCTAGAAGCGGCTCTCTTGGTTCTGCGCTTGGCGTCCGGGGGCGATACCCCTTATCGGGGGACGCCAAAAGCGTCCATCCATGGACTTGAGCTCATGTGGCGACATCCATGTCGCCACATGCCCCCGATAAGGGGTCTCG
>Ga0160473_100668_pt1 | contig 22061 bp, 19 predicted proteins | sample HID1975I_E11MG_FD_108217 | JGI IMG/M metagenome (GOLD analysis project Ga0160473, IMG submission 108217) | Enriched soil microbial communities from UW Madison campus, WI, USA - HID1975I_E11 MG | ecosystem: Environmental > Terrestrial > Soil > Unclassified | place: USA: Madison, Wisconsin... | reverse complement strand
TGTGGGGCGTCCGGGGGCGGTACCCCTTATCGGGGGCATGTGGCGACATGGATGTCGCCACATGAGCTCAAGTCCATGGATGGACGCTTTTGGCGTCCCCCGATAAGGGGTACCGCCCCCGGAGGCCAAGCGCAGAACCAAGAGAGCCGCTCTTAAAGAGCATCAGCGCGGCAAAGAACCAGATGGAGAAACAGCCCCCCTTGTTAGGGGGGCGCGCCGACGGGCGCGGGGGAAAAAGCTAGTTGGCGTATGGCCCCAAAAGCAGGTCGCCACCAGCAGCCAGCAACTGCCGCGCCACTTCCCTTCCCAATGCCTCGCGATCATCCGCAACGCCTTCCGCCTCCGCACGCACCAGGCGTCCATCGCCGGCATCCCCCACCAATGCCTGCAAATGCAGCCGCTCACCAGCGTGCTGCGCAAACGCCGCCACCGGCACATGGCAGCTGCCATGCAAAGCGCGATTCATCGCGCGCTCGGCTTCCACGCATTCGCGCGTCGGCACGTGGTCCAGCACGCTCAGCAGTTCCATCACCTGCGGATCATCGCCCCGGCTCTCCACCGCAATCGCCCCCTGCGCCGGCGCCGGCAGCCAATGCGGCGCCGCCAGTCGCGCACCAATGCGATGCCCCAGCCCCAGCCGATCCAGCCCCGCACACGCCAGCACGATGGCGTCGTAATCGCCCTGGTCCAGCTTGGCCAGCCGCGTGTTGACGTTGCCGCGCAGGTCGAGCAGTTGCAGGTCCGGCCGCGCCGCGCGCAGTTGTGCCTGCCGCCGCAACGAAGAGGTGCCCACCCGCGCGCCCGCCGGTAGCGACTGCAAGGAGGTGTGGGTGGAGACCAGGGCGTCCGCCGCGTCGGCGCGCTCCAGGATCGCCGGCAACACAAACGGCTCGTCCAGTGCCATCGGAACGTCCTTCAACGAGTGCACCGCGCAGTCGGCCTCGCCGCGCAGCATCGCCAGCTCCAGTTCTTTCAGGAACAAACCCTTGCCGCCAATTGCCGCCAGTGAGCGGTCCAGCACTTCGTCGCCACGGGTGCTCAGCGGCACCAGCAATACCTCCAGGCGCGGGTGATGCGCACGCAGGCGGGCGGCGACGTGTTCGCTCTGCCACAGGGCGAGCGGGCTCTTGCGGGTGGCGATGCGCAGGGTCTTCATGCGCCGATTATCGCTGTTCCGGGTGGGCCGCGGCTTGCGCTCGATCAGTGCGAGGCCGGGCCGATCAACCCTGGCGCAGTTCTTCGCGCAGGCTGGCCACGCAACGACGGCTCACTTCCAGCGGTTGGGCGACGTCACGCAGCACCGCATGCACCTGGCCGTCGCCACTGCGGCGCAGTTCGGCCAGTTGGCCGCGCGCCACCAGGCAGTTGCGGTGGATCCGCACCAGGCGCTCGGCGAATTCCTCTTCCAGCGACTTCAACGATTCTTCGATCAGGTCTTCGCCGCGGGCGTGGTGGACGATGACGTACTTCTCTTCGGCCTGCAGGTAGTGGATCTCCGCCACCGGGATCAAACGCAGGCTGCCGCGCAGGCGTGCGCACAGGTGGGTGCGGCGACGCGCCGGCGCTTCCTCCGCCACCGGCGCGCGGCCGGCAATGAAGGTGGCGGCGCGCTCCAGGGCGGCCGCCAGCCGTTCGGCGCGCACCGGCTTCATCAGGTAGTCGATGGCGGCGGCATCGAACGCGGACAGCGCGTGCTGGTCGTAGGCGGTGCAGAACACCACGGCAGGACGCGGTGCGAAGTCGCGCAGGTGACGTGCGGCTTCCAGGCCATCGACGCCGGGCATGGCGATGTCCAGCAGGACCACGTCCGGCCGCTGGCTGGCCGCCAGTTGCAGGGCCTGTTCGCCGTTCTCCGCTTCGCCCACCAGCTCCACCCGCTCATGGGCAGCCAGCAAGGCGCGCAGGCGCTCGCGCGCCAGCGGTTCGTCGTCGACGATCAGCACCTTCACGACATCGGCCCGACGGCCGCTGACGGCATGTACATCCTGCAGCTCCCCACGTTCCCCGGCCCGCGCAAGGTGCGCAGGCCCCCGCGGCCAGGTCGGCGGCGGGACGATGTCGCGCATAGTAGCCCTCAGCCCGCACCCGCCGCCATCGGCGCGCCGGGGGTGGCGTGCGGCAGGGGATCAGGCCGCGCTGAAGCGGCGTTCCATCCACGCGGCGAGATCGGCGATCTCCTCCGCACACACCTGGTGGGCCATGGGGTAGTCGCGCCATTCAACATCGAAGCCCAGCTGCTGCAACGCTTGTGCGCTAGTGCGTGCGTGCGCCATCGGGATCACCGGGTCGCTGCCGCCGTGGGCCATGAAGATCGGCTGGCGCTGGGCACCGGCCGCCAGGTGTTCGGCGGCGTGGGCGGCATCGGGCAGGTAGGTGGACAAACCGATCAGCCCGGCCAGCGGCACCTGCCGGCGCAGGCCCGCGGCCAGGGTGATCGCGCCGCCCTGGGAGAAGCCGGCCAGCAACAGGCGCTCAGGCGGGATGCCGCGCTCCTGCTCGCGTGCGATCAGCGCTTCAACCTGGGCCACGGATTCAAGCACGCCCTGGCGATCGGCACGGTCGGCGAAGTCGAAGCTGGTGATGTCATACCAGCCGCGCATGCGCACGCCATTGTTGATCGTGATCGGACGCACCGGCGCATGCGGGAACACGAAGCGCAGCGCGGGCCAGTGCGGCCGCACCAGTTCCGGCACGATGGGCGCGAAGTCGTTGCCGTCGGCGCCCAGGCCATGCAGCCAGATCACGCCCCATTGCGGCGCGGTGGCGGTTTCAAGCTCCAGACCCTCAAGCGATGACGACATCGTGCGGCTTCCCTCAGGCGAAAGCCGCATTATGCCCTGCGCGCCGGCTCAGCCTTCGGCATCAACGCGCGCGGCAGCACGGCGCAATTCGGCCGCGCGCACCATCACCGTCGGCGGGCTGCGCTCTTCGGGAATGGAGAAGATGCCCATGCGCTGCAAGGCTTCGCCCGCACTGCGCAGCGAGGTCAGCGCCACCACCGGCACGGCCAGGACCATGCCGATCACCACCGGCGCCATCCACGCCGCCAGCGACGGCGAGACCACGTACGCCACGATGCCCGCGGCCAGGCCGAACAGGCTCAGGCCGCCGTAGCCCTTGATCAGCGCGATCCAGGAAATCTTGCCGTCGTCGCGCTGCTGCGCATCCCAGCCCGAATCCTTGCCGGCCAGCACTTCGGCCACGCCGCGCGATTGCAGGTACATCACCACCGGCGCCATCAGCGCGGCCAGCACGGTTTCCAGCAGGATGCTGGCAAAGGCGCGCACGCCGCCACCGCACCCACGGCGCTCCTGCGGGTCCAGCAGCAAGGCCAGGTAGCCCAGGAACTTCGGCGCCAGCAGCACGCCCATGGTGAAGGCAAACACCCAGATCACGCCGCTCTGGCCCTGTGCATGCCAATAGCGTGCCGGCGAGAACGGAATCTCGGCGGCCAGGTTGATGCTGTCGCCCTGCAGCGGGATCGCGATGCCGATCAGCATCAGCATCGCCCACATCGGCGCGGTGAAGTAATGGCCGATGCCGATCATCATGTGCATGCGGCTGATCCAGTGCAGGCCGCGCGCGCCGACCACCTTGGCGTGCTGCAGGTTGCCCTGGCACCAGCGACGGTCGCGGATGAGCAGGTCGGTCAGGGTCGGCGGGCCTTCTTCATAGCTGCCCTGCAGGTACGGCACCATGTGCGTGGCCCAGCCGGCGCGACGCATCAGCGCGGCTTCGACGAAATCGTGGCTGAGCACGTGCCCGCCGAACGGCTTGCGCCCCGGTAGTGCCGGCAGGCCGGCGTGGTCGGCAAAGGCGCGGGTGCGGATGACCGCGTTGTGGCCCCAGTAGTTGCTTTCCGCGCCGTGCCACCAGGCCACGCCATAGGCGACGACCGGGCCGTACACGCGGCCACCGAACTGCTGCATGCGTGCGAACAGGGTATGGCCGTTGACCACGGCCGGCAGGCTCTGGATCAGGCCGACATCCGGATTGGCCTCCATGCCGGCGACCAGGCGCACGATGGTGTCGCCACTCATCAGGCTGTCGGCGTCCAGGATCAGCATCTGCGGGTAATGGCCACCGAAGCGGCGCACCCAGTCGGCAATGTTGCCGGCCTTGCGACCGCTGTTGTCGGCGCGGCGGCGATACCAGATGCGCCCGGTGCCGCCGGTGCGTTCGCACAGGGCGGCGTACTCGCGTTCTTCGGCTTCGCCGATCGCCGGGCGGGTGGTATCGCTGAGGATGAAAAAGTCGAAGCGCTCAAGCTGACCGGTGGCCGCGACCGATTCATAGATCGCCTGCAGGCCAGCCAGCAGGCGGCGCGGGTCTTCGTTGTAGGTCGGCATCAGCAGCGCGGTGCGGCTGTGCAAGGCCGGCAGCGGGGCGTCCGGATCGATGCCCAGCTTGCGCCCGCGGTTGAAGATCACCCAGATGAAGCCGGCCACGGCGCTGGCGAAGGACATGGCGATCCAGGCGAACAACAGCACGAACAGGCCGAGCAGGCAGGCCTCGAGCACGCTGATGCCGCCGTCCCACATCACCATCAGCATCATCCAGCTGGCGCCGAGGGTCATCGCCGCGGTGCCGCCGATCAGATAGAAGCGGCGCAGGCCGATGCCCATCGGCGAGGTGCGCTGGCGCCGGACCTGCAGGCGGCCTTCGCGCAGGGACTGTTCGGGCATTTCCAGCGGTGCGGTGGCCGGCAGGATGGCCAGGCCGGCATCCTGCACGCAGGCGCCGGCATCAATCACGGTGGCACTCATGTCAACGGTTCCCCGCCGCCAGGCCCGGAAGCTGAGCCACGGCGCGGCCAGCGCCACAGGCCGCGCAGGCCCCGCGCAACGCTTTCCCAACCACTACGAACACAAGCACTCCTCGGCCGCGACGGATATCGCCGCCCATGTTAGGTCATCACTGCGGGTGAGCCGTGGCTGCCCCGTTCAGGCGGCCCCTCCCGGCCACCACGGGCGGCAGACTACGCCTTTATTGCCCAACCGTGGCCCAACGTGAATGGGCACGGCGGCGGGCGCGCTCAGGTCGCAAATGGCCACAGCGGCCCGCCCAGCCACAGCCAGCGCGCCGTCCACGCCGCAGCCAGGCCGATCAGCACGGTGAGGGGCACGCCCACCCGCAGGAAATCGGCGAAGCGGTACTGCCCGGGATTGAGGATCAGCAGGTTGCCGTGGTGCCCGATCGGGGTCAGGAACGAGGCCACCGCCCCCATCGCCGTGCAGATCACGAAGGGCACCGGCGGCAGGTGCAGGCCCTCGGCCACCGCCAGGGCGATCGGCGTGAGCAGCACCGTGGTGGCCGCATCGGACAGGATCTGGGTCAACAGCGCGGCGGCGGCGAACATCACCAGCAGCAGGGCCAGTGGCGACAGGCCATGGGCATGTGCGAGCAGCAGCCCGGCCAGGCGATCGGCGGTGCCGGTCTGGTCCATGGCGATACCCAGCGGGATCACCCCGGCGATCATCACGTAGATGCGCACGTCGATCTGCTCGTAGGCGCGCTCGATGCTCACGCAGCGGGTCAGCACCATGGCGACCGCGCCAGCGAGGAAGGCGATCTGCGGCGGCAGCCATTCGGTGGCGGCGGCAATGATCGCGCCCAGCATGATCGCCAGCGCCACGGGCCAGCGCCGGCGCCGGCTGCGCTGGGCATCGAATGGCATCAGCATCAGGAAGCCGCGGTGCTCGGACAACTGGCAGAACTTGTGCTGGCTGCCCCACAACACCAGCAGGTCGCCTTCCTCCAGGCGCACCTGCGACAGTTCGCCATGCAGCCAGCCCTCCTTGCGCCACAGCCCGACCACGACCACGCCGAGGTTGTGCAGGAAGTCGATCCCCGAGACGCTGCGGCCGACGAATTCCGAGTGCGGCGCGACCACGGCCTGCACCAGCTGTTCGTCGCCCAGGGATTCCGGCGCATGGCCTTCGGCGGGTTTTTCGCCGTACTTGGCCACCGCATGCAGCGTCAGGCCCGGCTCGTCGCGAACCGAGGCGATCTCGTCCGGCGAGGCCCGCACCAGCAGTACATCGCCCGCCTGCAGAATCCCTGCGCTGCCGCGGCGCCGGCGACGCATGCCATGGCGCAGCCAGTCCGCCACCTGCAGCCGTTCCTTGAAGGCTTCCTCGAATTCGCCCAGCGTGCGGCCTGCCCACGGGGAGGCTTCTTCCACCAACAGTTCGGTGTAGTAGCGCTCCAGCCGCAGGTAGTCGGCCGTGTCCTCCTCCTCGCCCTGGCGCTTGGGCAGCAGCCAGCGCCCGGCCAGCATGTAGAGCATGCCCACCACGACCAGCACCACGCCGATCGGGGTGATCGCGAACAGGTCCAGGCGCGGTTGCCCGGCACGCGCCAGCAGGTCGTTGGCGAGCAGGAAGGCCGGGGCGCTGATCAAGGTCAAGGTGGTGCCCAGCGAGGCGGCCAGCGACATCGGCATCAGCAGGCGCGACGCGGCCAGATGCTGTTCGCGGGCCAGGCGCATCATCACCGGCAGCATCATCGCGGTGATCATCAGATGATGCGAAAAGGCCGCCATTGCCGCGGTGGCCGGCATGGTCACGGCGATGGCGCGCCATTCGCGGCCGCCCGCCGCGCGCCCGATCGCCGCGCCGATGCGATCGGTGATGCCGGTGGCCGACAAACCGGCCGACAGCACGAACACCGCCGCGACGATGATCGCCGGCTCGCTCGAAAACCCGGACAACGCCTGCGCCGGCTTGAGGATGCCGGCCAGGGTCAGGGCCAATGTGGCGAGCAGCGCCACCAGGTCCACGCGCAGCTTCTCGCTGACGAACAGCACCAGCGTGACGCCCAGGATGATGAGGAAAACGATCTGCTGTGAATCCATCGACTATCCGGCCCGAACCCCACCGGCACCATAGCCGATGCCGCGCGTGGGGTCCGTGCACATTCGACCTAGAGCGACTGGCCGAGCTCGATGAAGATGGTGCGATGCCCGCCTTCGCGCATGCCCATGCCGAAGATCAGCGGGCCGATCCACGAATCGAAGCCGACGAACAGGCTGGCGTTGACGATGCCATCGGCCAGGCTCATGTCGCTGCGCTTCTGCCAGGCATTGCCGTACTCCAGCGTGCCGCCGACCTGCGCCGAACGCCCCAGCACCCGGCCCAGTTCGTAGGTATAGCCGACCAGCCCCAGGGCGTAATCCTGGCCAGTCAGTTCGTTGCGCTGGAAGCCGGCCAGGCGCCAGCGCCCACCGAGCCGATACAGGCTCTCCACCGGCGCCTCGCCCGAGATGGTGGCGTGGTAGCGCAAGCCCAGCTGCAGCGAATGCGGGCCGAAGCTGCGCGCGCCGATGAAATCGAAATCGAGCTGATCGAATTCCGCATCGGCGCCGAGCCAGTCGCGCGAGCTGCGGCTGCCCAGACGACCATAGCTGCCGTCGCGCGGGAAGAACACGCTGTCGATGTCGTCCCAGGTCAAGCGGGTGATGAAGGCGCCCTGGCGAAAGTGCACGTCCGGCAATGTGGGGTCGCCGATCTGCACCGTCGCCTTGCCGGTATAGCGCTCCAGGCCCAAGGCCAGGCTGGCCACGTTGGAGAAGTTGCGCGCGATCGCTGCTTCGCCGCCAAATCGCTGCACGCGATAGCGCTCAGTGCGATTGCCGCCCGCGTCAAAAAGGTTGAAGTTGTTGGTCTGATAGCCGCCGGCCACGTTGAACGCGTAGCGATTGCGCGGGTCCAGCGGGGCATAGAACTCGCCGGTCAGGCCCGGTTCGCTGCCGATCTGCGCCACCACCCGCGCCTCTGCGCCGTTGGGGGTGATCGGCGAGATGCGCAGGCCCGCGCGCAGGTTGGCGTCGTGGTCACCGGACAAATCATTGCTCAGCGTCATGCCGGCTTCGAGATAGTACGGTCCGTTCGGCTTGGGGGTAGCGGTGATGACCACGCCGGTCTTTTCGTCCTCGCGCACCACGTCGAAGGTGATGCTCGACAGCGTGGCCATGCCGTAGGCATGCAGGATGCCGGCCTGCAGGGCGGGCACGTCCAGCGGCTTGCCTACCGGCACCGGCAGGTAGTTCATCAGCACTTCGTCGGCGTAGCCCGTGTTGTTGACCAGGCGCACGAACTGGATCGTGGGGCTGGTCGGCAGCTGCGTGCGCTGGCGCGCGCGGAACGCGGCGTAGGTCGCCTCGTCCACGCTGTAGCGGCGCAGCGCCGGGGCGGCGGCGTCGGCGGCCGCCTGGCCGATCTCCAGGGCCAGGGCCGCTTTCTCGAACTCGCCGGTGGAGACCTTGCCGGTCAGGTCCGGCCGGATCACCAGGTCGCCTGGGCCCAGCGTGGCCAGCTGTCGCTGCGCGCTGCCCACGGTGAGAAAGCCGCTCATCTGGTCGACCACGTCGAGCACACTGGCATCGCTGCCCAGTTGCCGCAGCGGCGTGCCCACGTCCACGGCGATGATGCGCTCGGCGCCCATGGCGCGCACGACATCGATCGGAATCTGGTTGGCGATGCCGCCATCGAGCAGCACGCGGCCATCCAGGTTCACCGGGCGCATGATGCCGGGCAGCGACATGCTCGCGCGCATCGCCATTGCCAGGCTGCCGCTGCCCAGCGCCACGGCCTGGCCGGTGTTGATGTCGGTGGCCACGGCGCGGAACGGAATCGGCAGGTCATCGAAGCTGCCGACGATGCGCGCGCCGCCAGTGGCGTCTTCGAACACTGCGATCAATCGCTGGCCCTGGCTGACGCCGGCGGCCAGACGCGCGCCCGGCGCGTCGCCGCCGAAGCCCACGCCCAGGGATGTCAGCCGGGTGTAGTCGTCGCTCTTGCGGCGCAGCGTGCGTTCGCGCCGCGGCAACGTATCGCTGAAGGTGGCACGCCAGTCGGTGCTGAGCACGATCGATTCGATGTCCTGCGGACTGCGCCCCGCCGCGTACAGCGCGCCCACCAGCGCGCCTGCGCTGGTGCCGGCAATGCAGTCCACGGGGATGTGCAGCTTCTCCAGCTCGCGCAGGATGCGTACATGCGCCATGCCGCGCGCGCCTCCCCCGCCCAGGGCCAGGCCGATGCGTGGCCGCGTGTCGCCGGGCTCGCGCGTGCCGCATTGATGTCCGTCCAAGCCAACCAGGTCTTCTCGCGCCAACGACACGGCAACGGGCGGCGGCGTCGGTGCCTGCGCGCGAGCGGGTACCCCCAACACGCACGCGCAGCACAGGCCGGCGGCGAACATCCAGCGTGGCGCGCGTGCAAGCGGCCCTCGTATGACGGTCATTGTCAAGGCACGCATCGATTCTCTCCGGGTTACCGCCAGGCGCTGCCCATCTGGATGTAGAACGTATGGTCTTCAGGGCCCCAGGCGTAATCCAGGCCCCCGTACATCCCCAGCTTGCGTGCCAGCAGGTAGCGGAAGCCGGCGCCTTTGGCCACCGCCGTGGTGGCGTCGCCGAAGCTGTCCTTGCGCCCCCAGGCTCGACCGCCACCGAGGAAGCTGATCAACGCCCAGCGTGGGGTGACATTCCAGCGCAGCTCGGTCTCCAGCATGGCCGCGCGCCGGTCCTGGTAGCGGCCGGCGGCAATGCCGCGCATGTCCACGTAAGGCAGGCGATAGAACGGCACGTCGCCATCGACCGCACGGATGTCGATGCGACCGCCAACCACCAAGCGTCGATCGAACATCGGCGCATAGGCGAATACATGGCCGCGATAGCTGTCGAAATCGACGTCGCCGCCGAAACCTTCGCGATAGAAATTGCCCGTCACCACGCCGGTCCAGCCGCTGGACGGGGTAAAAGGATTGTCGCGGGTGTCGTACTCGAGGGTCAGGCCGAGGCCGGAGGTCTTCTGCGCCAGTTCCTTGCCGGTGAACCGCCCGGCATCGGAAGGCACGTCGAAACCCACGTCCAGGTCCATGTAGATCCACGACAGGCCCACGTAGAAATCGTTGTCACCCAGCCGCCGCTGCACCTGCTGGAACGAAGCCAGGCCGTCAACGTTGTAGCCGAGCTGTTCGACCGGCAGGAACCGGCCCTGGGTATAGAAATCAAGATTGAACGAGGCCTTCGCCACCCCGCCCTTGTAACGCCAGCGGTCTTCATCGAAGTGCAGGTAGGCACCGGCGCCGTAGGCGTTGCTGCCGTTCTCGGTCTTCATGCCCATCACGCCGTAGATGTCCGGCGAGATGAAGCGCTTCTGGCCGCGGGCGTTGGTCCACGACGCGGGCGTACCCTCACGGCGATGGAAGAACGTCAGCGCCACGCCGCCGCCATAGCCCAGCGCCGGCTCGGTGATGACGATCGGCACCGGCAGCACGCCGCGGTGATTGAGCAGCCACTCGGACATGTCCAGATGGCCGTCCTGCGGATCATGCAACAACTGCCAGAAGCTGCGCTTTTCCGCGGGCGCGGGCGGCGCCGATGCATCCGGCCCGGTCGGCAAGGCGGCCGACGCATCGGCATCGGCATCGGCAGCGGCCGCGGGCGCGGCCGCTGTTTGCGCCGCCGCCGGGCCCAGCGGCGCCATGCCGAGCAGCAGCGCCATCGCCACTGCGCATGCACCGGCGCCCACGATGCGCGGGCGAGGCGAGCGTAGCCGGCTCATCGAGGTACTCGCCGGCTGGCTGGCATCGCCCGGCTGTCTCATTTGGCCGGCGCCGTACCCGGCGGGAAGCCGGTGAACATCTTGTCCAGCCCGGCCTGCACGGCAGCGTTCACCCGATCCGGCGAGCTAGGCACGGTACCGCTGGCGGTGCCACGCCAGATGGCCTGCTGGGTGCTGGTATCGAACATGTCCACCACCAGCGTGCCGACATCGTAGGTACGCACGGTGGTCTGGGCGCTGCCCATCGCCATGCCGCCGCCCCACCCGCCACGCCAGCCCCAGCCGCCCATGCCGGTCCCCGTGTAGAAGGTGTCCAGCGTCTGACGCTGCTGGGTCACGATATGCGCGGCAAGGGTGACCTGGCCATCGGCCGCCTGGCGCCAGCCCCGCGCCTGCAGCCGCTGGTCGATCCCGTCGACGATACGCTGCTGCACCAGCGGCGAACCCGATTGTGGCTTCAGGCCCCACGTATAAGTGCGGTACTTGGAGAAATCTACCGACGGATCGTGGTCGGTCTTGACGGTGGGCGAAGAGGCGCAGGCCGCCAGGGCCATCGCGGCGAAGGCAACGGCAGCGAATCGGACTTGCATGGCGTACTCCCTCAGGTTCGGATGAAGCATGCGGATGACGCAGGCCACGTCGCAGCGACGGACCCGCGAGGTGGGTCAGAAGCCGAAGCTCGCGGTCAACATCAGCGGCTCGCCTTCAAACCGGTTCTTGACGCTGAACTCGGAGACATAGCGCAGGCTCAGGTCCAGGTGCTCGCCGCCGGACCATTTCTTGCCGTAATTCACCACCGGTCCCAAGCCGAACGAGCGGCCCTTGAAGCCGTTGAGGCGATCGGCGGTGGGGCCGGAGTCGTCGCCGAGCTGCTGGATCCAGCCACCCACCGCGCCGAAGCCCCAGCCGCTGGGCGTGCGCTTGACCAGCATCGAATCCAGGCGCCACACCGCGGCGTTCTTGTAGTCGGTGTCGTCATTGCGGGTGTAGAAGTCCACCGCGCCGAGCACGCTGAACTCCAGCGTGCCCTTCTGGAACAGGTGGGTGTAGCCGACGCTGGGCGAGAACGTCCACACGTTCATGCCCGGATTGGCCAGGTCGTCCGGGTTGTACTTGGCGGTGGGCGCGTACACATACAGGCCGTAGGAGACGTGCTCCACCTGGCTGATGTGATAGCTGGCGATGATGGGCGCGAAGTACAGGTCGAACCAGTTCGACGTGCTGTCTTGCACCTGGCGTTCCTGCGCGCCCACGCCCAGCGTGGCGTTGATGTCGGCCATGATGTACGGCGCGGTGACCATCGAGGCGAAGTTCCAGCGTCCTTCGCCGGTCGGCCAGATGTAGACCCCCGTGGCGGACAACAGATCGATATCGGCCTTCAGGCCCAGCGACACCTGGCCGGCGATGGGCGCGGCGCGACTGCCGCCGATCTTCCCGTCGTAGTGCACGTAGCCCAGTGACCACTGCATGCCCGGGTCCGGCGGCACGATGCCGGCATAGGCCTGGATCTGCGCGCCGGTGATCGAGCGGCCCAGGGCGCCTTCGGTCGCGGCCGCCGGCAATGCCGCGGCCGAGGCCAGCGCCGCCAGCAACGCGCTCGACAGCAAGCGGCCACGGGAACTGGAAATGGACAAGGTCATCGGATAGCTCCTTCGGGGGTACTTGGCTGCGCCTGCTGCGCGTCGAGGAGGGCGCTGGCTTGCCGCTCGCGAATTTCGTCCATGTCGCGCTCGAGGAAATAGTTGAGGAAGGTCCGCACCACGGCGACCGCGCCGAGCATGCCGAGCGCCTCCCAACTGGGTGCGATGGAAGATTCGATGATGTCGGCCGCCAGCTGGAAGGTCAGCGCGGCGACCAGCCATCGGCTGTAGGTCAACCACAATGCACGTCGTGCACGTCCTTCGATCGGCTGTCCGCGTACGCTGCCGAACAGCAGGCGTAGCGCCGCCACGAAGGCATGCAGCGAACCGGCGATGACGATGAACAACGCCATCGCATCGATGATCACGATCGCCGGTTCGGTCACCAGGATCAGCCATTGCCTGAGCATCTCAACGTCCTCCATGCGGGCCACGAGGGATCATGCAAACACCTTTCCCCAGTCCCGCTTCATGCTCACCATGCCGATGCCATACTCGGCCGCGTGGTCCAACCCCTCATTGAGTGGGCTGACCAGGAACTGCCGGTCATAGGCGCTTTCGCGCTCGCCGTCATCGTGGTGCAGCAGCAGGCCCAGGCGTTCGCCCTCGCCGGCCAGGGTGTAGCGCAGCATGGCCAGGTCGCCATCGGAATTGCCGAAGGCGAAGATCGGACGACGGCCGATGTGCAGCGCAATGTTTACCGCCTTCTCGTCGCGGTCATCGAAACTGCCCAGGTCGGCGAGCTTGCGGATCTGCGCCTTGCCCGGCGCCAGTTCGAGTTGCGCCTTGGTGCTGGAACCGATCACCTGCTCCGGCGGCACGCCATAGAGCCGCTCGGCCACCACGCGGACGAACTCGATGCCGCCGCCGGTGACGATGAACACCTTGAAGCCGTGCTGGCGCAGGTAGTCCATCAGTTCCAGCTGCGGCTGGTAGATGCAGGCAGTGAACAAGCGGCCGAACTTCGGGTGCCGCGCCTCCGCCAGCCAGGTGCGTGCGGTGTCGCGGAATTGCTCCACCGTCATGCCGGCGTGCACTGCGAACGCCGGCTCGAACACGTCGCGCTTGGGCAGCGCGTGCAGGGCCTTGAGATCGTGATCCAGCAAGGCCTTGAAAGCGGGCTTGGCCTGCAGCGAAGGATCGGCCTTGGCCAGCCGCCCGACCTGGCTCAGGGTGAAATAGATCTGCACGTACAGCGGGTACTCCGCCCACAGCGTGCCGTCGTTGTCGAACACGGCAACGCGCTCGGCGGGCGGCACATAGCCGTCGCTGCCTTCGCTGGACACGCGCGAGACAAAGCCCAGGATGGCCTCGCGCGTGGGACCATCGTTCCATGAGGGCAGTGGACGGGACATCGCTCTCCTCCTTTTCGAAGATCGCGGGGAGGGCCATGCTGCCCTCCCCGCGCCGCCTTTTAGTGACTCCCCGTGGCAGCGTCCTGCATCACCTTCAACGCATCATCGATGGTGAAGGAGTTGGGATGCTGGATCGGCGGGAAATCCTTGAACGTCGCCGCCCACTTGTCAGCGATCGCCCAGGCGCCGTAGATGATGTACCCGTGGTACAGGAACCACTCGTAGTACGAGTTGGAGGTAATGTCCGCGTACTCGTAAGGATCGGTGCGCAGGTTGAACAACTTGGGCAGGCGCAAAGGCGTGAACGGCTCGGCCCACAACTGCATCGTGCCCTTGAGCCGCTGTTCCATGAACACGATTTTCCAGTTGTCGTAGCGGATGCCGAGGACGTCGCCGTCATCACTGAGGTAGACGAACAGGTTGCGCGGGCTTTTCTCTTCCGCGCCGGTCAACCAGGGCATCAGGTTGTAGCCATCGATATGGTTCTTGTAGGTGCGGCCGAGCGCCTTGTAGCCCTTCTTGCATTTCTCCACGATCTCCGGCTCGCCGGCCATGGCCAGGAAGGTGGGGAACCAGTCGTGGTGCTGGACGATGCCGTTGGCGACGCTGCCGGCCTCGATGTGCCCCGGCCAGCGCACCAGCATCGGCACCCGGAAGGCGCCTTCCCAGTTGGTGTTCTTTTCGCTACGGAACGGCGTGGTGCCGGCATCCGGCCAGGAGTTGCGATGCGGGCCGTTGTCGGTGGAGTACATCACGAAAGTGTTGTCGTCGATGCCGAGTTCTTCCAGGAAGTCCAGCATCTCGCCCACGTTCTTGTCGTGGTCGATCATGGTGTCGTGGTAGGGCGACTGCCAGCGGCCGGCCTGTCCCAGGCTTTCCTTCTTGGTGTGGGTGAACATATGCATGTGCGTGGTGTTCAGCCACACGAAGAACGGCTGGTCGTCGTCATGGGCCCGCTGGATGAAATCCTTGGCCGCGGCGACGAACTCGTCGTCGCAGGTTTCCATGCGCTCGGTATTGAGCGGGCCGGTGTCCTGGATCTTCTGCTTGCCGACCTTGCCCCAGCGCGGTTGCACGGTGGCATCGTCCTTGTCGGTGGCCCAGCTGTGAATCACGCCGCGCGGCAGGATGCCCTTGCGGAACTCGGCGAAGTCCTCTTCCTTGTAGTAGTCGTACATCTCCGGCTCCTCCTCGGCATTGAGGTGGTAGAGGTTGCCGAAGAACTCATCGAACCCATGGTTGGTGGGCAGCATGTGGTTGAGATCGCCCAGGTGGTTCTTGCCGAACTGCCCGGTGGTGTAGCCCTGGTTCTTCAAGGCGCCCGCGATCGTGATGGCCTTTTCGGTCATGCCGATCGGCGCGCCGGGGATACCGACCTTGGACAGGCCGGTGCGGTATACGCTCTGCCCGGTGATGAAGGCCGAGCGGCCGGCGGTACAGGACTGCTCCCCGTAGGAATCGGTGAACAACATGCCCTCCTTGGCCAGCCGGTCGATGTTGGGCGTCTGGTAGCCCATCAACCCGCGCGTGTAGCAGCTGAGGTTGCTGATGCCGATGTCGTCACCCCAGATGACCAGGATGTTGGGTCGACGCCCGCCGCCGGCTGCGTTCTTCGGCGCGGGCTTCGGTGCTGCGGCCTTGGCGCTGCTGGCCGGCTTGGCGGCAGTCACCTTCTTTGCTGCGGTCTTGGGCATGAAACGATTCCTCGATTGACGGTGTGCGGGTGCGGGTAATCAGGCAGGCAGCGTGATGTCGAACACCATGCTGCAGATCGCCAACAGGCCCACCACCCACAACAGGACGGCAGTGACCAGGCTCAGCGAAACGGGATAGGGGCTGTCGGCATGGACAAGGCCTTCGGCCGCCATGGCGTCGCGCTCGGCGCGCAGCGCGCGCATGTAGCGCACGTGATAGACGATGCCCAGGGTCAGCAGCAGCACGCCCAGGCCCACCAGGGCCATGCCGAAGTTGCGCGGCGCGTTGCCACCGAAGCCCACGTGCAGGGCCCGCTGCACCAGGTGGCTGAAGACCTGGTAGATAGTGAAGCCGAAGCCGATCAGCGACAGTGCCGTGCGGATGATCGACATCAGCGTGCGGTCCGCGCTCATGCGGGTGCGCTGGAAGGACAGCCCGGTGCGGCGCATCGACATTTCGGTGCGCTCTCCGGACAGATCCGTTCGGTATTCGGACAGCGACGTACGATGTTCGGACAGTGAGGTGCGGTGATTGGATAGCCCGGTGCGATAGTGCGAGTAGGTCACCGAGGCGGCATCGGCGTTGCTTTCATCCACCACGGGCAACGGCGGCGGCTGGGTCTCGACGAGTTTCTGAGGCCTGCGCGACGGCGCGGCACCGCCGGATGAGGTCGCGTTCGAGGTGGGGGGCACGTGGGGCATGGGCAGTCGGCTCGCTGTGGGGTCAAGATTTGCCGTGGCGCTGGCGCCAGCGCGTGGCCAGGCGGGCGATCGGGCCGCGCAGCAGGAGGTAGGGAATGAAGGCCAGCAGGATCGACACGACCAGCGTTTCCAGCGGATAGCGGAAGGCGCCGAACACCTTGATCTGGTAGATCACGTCCATGGCCACGCCCAGCAAGAGGATGCGGGCCACGGCGGAGAAGCCTTCGCGGAAGGTCTGCAGTCGCTCGCCTCGCGTGCCGCCATGCATCAGCTTGAAGAAATACGGCGAACGACCCAGGCGCGCATCACGCATGCCGTCGATGGTGGCGGTGATGATGGCCATCGCCGGCTGCAGCAGCAGGCGGAACGTCATCGGGCCTTCGGTGCGCCCTGCCATGTCGGCCCAGAACCGATGGATGAAATCCAGGAACCCGTCCACGTTCGACCTCCGCTTGGTGGCCTACAGCTTCGATCCGTCGTCGACTGGCGCGCAATCGGGTTCCTACTAGTACTTGCTCAGTATTTCTACTGACGCGCAACGATCATGGCGCTGGCAACGTCGCTGCACTCCTGCAGCCACAAGGTCGGTGCTTGCGATGTCGGGCGATAACCTCTCGCTGATGCGTGGCGGCCCGACACACCGCCTGCTGAGCCGGCTGCAGCTGATTGGGCCCGGTACGCGCTCGGCGGTATGGCTATGCGTGGTCCTGGTGGTGCTGACCTTCGTGCCGCTGGCGATGCACTGCGCGCTGGACGGCAGCTTGCGTCGCGGCACCATCGGCGTACCGCTGCTGGCCGATTACGCCACGTTGAGCCGCTTCCTCGTCGCCTTGCCCTTGCTAGTGCTGCTGGCACCGCGCAGCGACGAGATCCTGCGCGCGGCAGCCCGGCAGTTCGTGCATGCCTCGCTGGTGGCGCCCTCGCGGCAGGCGGAGGTGGTGCGCTCGCTGGTGCGCGTGCGCGATCTGCGCGATGCACGCTGGCCTGAGCTGATCTGCCTGCTGCTGGCGCTGGCGGCGTCCTTCGTGGCCGGTCCTTCACTGGGCGATCGCCTGCCCGGGCTGGCGCAATGGAGTCTGGCCGCCGATGGCGGCTTGAGCCGCGCTGGCTGGTGGCTGCACCACGTTTCGATGCCCTTGTTTCGCTTCGTCATCCTGGTCTGGCTATGGCGCCTGCTGCTGTGGGCGTACCTGCTTTGGCGCCTGACACGCCTGCGTTTGGACCTGCACGCGGCCCATCCGGACGGGTCTGCAGGGCTGGGCTTCCTGGGGCTGGCGCAGGAGCGGTTTGCCGTATTGTCGTTCGCCAATGGCTTCGTCCTGTGCGGCGCCTTCGCCAACCACATGCTGTATCTCAACGAGAGCCTGTTCTCGCTGCGCCATTTGATCGCCGGCTACATTGTCGGCGCCACGGCGCTGGTGTTGTTGCCCTTGCTGTTGCTGATGCCGACGCTGATCCGGGTCAAGCGCCACGCGCTGCTCAAGTACGACGCGCTGGGCAACCGGGCCGTCCGCAGCTTCGATCGGCGCTGGCCACGCGGCGTGGCCGCGGGCGAGGAACACGAGCTGCTGGATGCGCCGGACTCCTCCGCGCTGTGCGACTTCACCGGGGTCTACGGCACGATCAAGGGCGTGCCGCCGCTGCCGATCAATCGCTGGGGCGTGATACGGGTGCTGATGGCGGCCGCCCTGCCGCTGGCGCCGCTGCTGCTGATCTCCTTCTCGGTCGACGAACTGGCCGAACGGCTGTTCGGGCTGATCGCCTGACTCAGGGCGTGGCCGCGAGCGAGGCGGAAAGATAGCGCTCGCCGGCCATCGCCGCGCGTACCGCGGGCACCAGATCGTCCACGGCATCGCCCTTGAGCACGTAGCTGCACTGCCCCAGTTCCAGCGCATGGCGCACGACCTGCGGCTCGGCGTGGACGGTGATGAATACGACCGGGAATTGCCACCCGTCTTCGATCAACTGCTCCACGGCCTGCAGGCCGGTGATGCCCGGCATCGAGATATCGGTGACCAGCACGTCCGGCTGCATCTCGCAGGCCGCGCGTACCAGAGCCAGGCCATCACTGACGGTGGCCAGCAATTCACAGTCCCGGGCCAGGATGGCCCCGAGTTCGCGGGACATGGCCCAGCCGTCTTCTGCCAGTAGCACGCGCACGCGTTTCATGGGCCAGGCCGGTAATCGGGTAACCCATGGTGCGCGCCCTCGGCGCGCCGGACCACGGAAAAAAAACCGGTACTACCCTAGTAAAACTACTGTGGTCGCCCGAAACCTGGCCGGTTCAGGCGTAAGGCGCAATCAGCCCTTCCTGCTCGGCGCGGCGTACCAGTTCCAGGGTGCCGTGAACCCCCAGCTCCTGCATGATCGCGTACTTGTGCGATTCCACCGTGCGCACCGATACCCCCAGTTCGAAGGCGATCTGCTTGGAGCGCATGCCGCGGGCCACGTACTCCAGCACCCGCTGCTGCTTGTCGGTAAGGCTGTGGCGGCGGCGCTGGGAGGTGGTGATGGCATTGGCGGCCAGGGTCGGGGTGACGTAGGTCCTGCCCTCCAGCACCTGCTGCGCGGCGTAGAGCAGTTCCTCGCCCGCCGAGTTCTTGAGGACATACCCGCAACCGCCGGCGCAAATCGCGCGCGTGGCCATGTCCGAATCCGCATGCATGGTGAGGAAGATGAAGGGGATCTCCAGCCCTTCGCCATGCGCCCGCCGCATCACGTCGATGCCGGTCATGCCCGGCATGCTGATGTCGGCGATGACCAGGTCCGGAACCTGGCGACGCACCGCATCGAGCAGCGATTCTCCGTCGAACACCAGCGCGACCACATCGAAGTATTCCAGCAGCAAGCGTTCCACGCCTTGCGCCACGAGCAGATGATCGTCCGCCAGTACCAGGCGACGTCGGTGCGAGAGCACTGCATCGGCGGTGCTGTATTCAACGGTCCCAAGAGCCATGCGAAGCCTCCGTCAGCCTGGCGATGCAAGTGGCCACGATCCCCTGCGGCCCCATGCATCGCGCTCTCCCGGGCGCCCCCGGTTCGTGTGGGCAGCCTATCGTCGTGTCGTGAATTCGGCGTGATTCCGCCGTGAAGATGCCTGACTTGGTCATGCAACGCCGCACGCGCGAAATAAGCGGGAAAAGCGCCATACTTTGGCCAGGTAGATGTGTGCCCGTGCACCCCAGGGAAGTGGAGGCGTTGCGGCAATGAGCCAGAGCGAATCGATAGCGCAAACGACACGCCATGCGCGCCGTCGCATGCATGCACACGCTGGCGCGCGCTGGATCGATGGACTGATCGTCTGTGCGTTGTGCTTTCTCGGCGAACGCTTCGGCCACTGGTTGGGCACCTGGCATGGAGGCGTGTGGGCGGTCAGTGTTACGCCGCCGTTGCTGCTGGCGTGGTTGATCGCGCGCGTGCCGCGCAACTGGACCGCTGCCAGCATCGGTGCCGCCGTCGGCGTGTGGCTGGCGACGATCTCCGCCAGCCCGGCGCCGCTGTGGTCGAGCCTGCTGCTGGCCATCGGCCTGCCCCTGCCACCGCTGATCATCGCCGGCTGGATGTGGCGCGAGGCACCGGTGACCTGGCCACCCGCCGACTTCCGCCGTGGCGGCACGATGTTGCTGACACTTGGCGCGCTGCTGCCGCTGCTCGACGTCGCCTGGCTGTATGCGTGGTCACTGTGGTTCGAGGGCGGCTACCGGCAGGAGAACCTGCCCGCGCAGCTGCTCACGCATAGCGCCGGTTACATGGTGCTGCTGCCCGCCGCGATGCTGATGCGGCACATGCACAAGCCCGCCAATGTCCATCGCCTGGCCCGCGACCTGATCGTGGCGCTGGCGCTGGCGTTGTTGCCGCTGACCATCTGGTCACCTGTCGGCTTCCTGCCGCTGCCGTCGGCGCTGATGACCATTGCCGCAACGCCCGTGCTGCTGTGGTCGTTGGTCCGGCTGGGTCTGGGCGGCGCCTGCGTGGCATTGCTGGCCTGTGGCGTGGCGGGACTGTCTTATAGCGTGGAAGGCGCCGGGCCGTTCGCCGGCTTGCCCGTGCAGACGGCGCTGCTGAGCATGCAGGCGTGGATCTGCGCCGCCGGCGCGGCGCTGTGGCTGGTGTCGATCATGGTCGAAAAGCAACGCCTGGCCGCGTTGCGCCTGCGTGCCGCGTACCGCCAGCTCAGCGACCTCACGGGTCGCGTGCTGGTCGTGCAGGAGGAAGAGCGCACGCGCATCGCCCGCGACCTGCACGATGACATCAACCAATCGCTGGCGGCATTGTCGATTCGGCTGAGCTATCTCAAGCGCAATGTCGCCGAGCCGCAGCGCGAGGCCGTGGCCGAACTGCAGCAGGATCTGCACCGCGTCTCCAATGACATCCGCAACATGTCCCACGGGCTGCATCCGGCGATGCTGCGCTTCACCGGCCTGGGCAGCGCGTTGACGGGCTTCTGCCAGGGCCACGCGCAGCGCTCCACGTTGCGCATCCATTGCGAAGTGGTGCCCCCGGAAGACCTGGGCGACGCGCGCGAACTGAGCCTGTTCCGCATCGTGCAGGAAGCGGTGAACAACATCGAGAAACACGCGCGGGCGCACGAGGCCTGGGTCGAGTTGCACAGTGAAGGCGGCCAATGCGTGCTTTCGGTGATCGATGACGGAATCGGCCTGCCCGCGGCGCGGCGCGGCGCACCGGCGGGATTGGGCCTGATCAGTATGGGCGAGCGCGCGCGTCTGCTGGGGGGGCAGCTGACCTTGGCGGCGCGCGAGGGCGGCGGCACGCGGCTGGAGGTCCGCTTTCCGTTGCCCGAGGCCGTGCAGCAGGCGCAGTAGAATGATCCGTCGCCTGCATCCGGGCGGCCCATGAAGGGGAAGCCATTGGCGACAGCCAGGAAGTCCGCGCGCCGCAAGGGCGAGGCAACCACGATCGATGAAGTTGCGCGGCTCGCCGGCGTCTCGCCGATGACCGTGTCGCGCGTGGTCAACGGCAAGGTGCACGTGCGCGAAAGCACGCGCGAGCGCGTGATGCGTGCGGTCAAGCAGCTCGGTTACACGCCCAACCTGGCGGCCAGTTCGTTGGCCGCCGCGCAGACCACGCGCATTGCCCTGGTCTATACCAACCCCAGTGACAGTTACCTGCGCCAGTTGCTGGTGGGCGCCTTGCGCGGTAGTGCACGGGTGGCGGCGCAGTTGGTGGTCGATGCGTGGGACGAGATAGACCCGGATGCAGAGCGCGACGCGGCGCGGGCGCTATCGCGCAGCGTGGCGGGGGTGATCCTGCCGCCGCCCTTGTGCGAGTCGCCGACGGTGATTGCCGAGTTGCTCGGCGCCGGCGTGCCGGTGGTGGCGATTGCGTCGGGCCGCGAAGAGAGTGAGATTTCACGCGTGCGCGTGGACGATTTCCAGGCCAGCCGGGAGATCACTCGGCACTTGATCAGCCTGGGGCACAAGCGCTTCGGTTTCATCCAGGGCCATCCGAACCAGACTGCGAGCGCGCGGCGTTTCGAAGGGTTTCGTGCCGCGCTGGAGGAAGCGGGCATCGGCGTGGAACCCGGGTGGATCCAACCCGGCGAGTTCACCTATCGCTCGGGGTTGAGGGCGGCGGAGAAGTTGCTCGGTCGGCGCCAGCGGCCCAGTGCGATTGTCGCCAGCAACGACGATATGGCTGCGGCGGTGGTATCGGTGGCGCATCGGCATGGGCTGGAGGTGCCGCGCGATTTGTCCGTGGTGGGATTCGACGATACGTCGGCGGCGACGAACGTGTGGCCGGAGTTGACGACGGTACGGCAGCCGATTGCGTCGATGGCCGATACGGCGGTGGATATCCTGATGCGGGCGATTCGGCGGCAGGATGCGGTGCCGGTGGACAAGGTGCTGGCGCATACGCTGGTGAAGCGCGGGTCTGTGGCGCCGCCGCCTTCGGGTTGATCGCGTTTCTCTGCTGCGGGGAGCGGCTCTCTTGGTTCTGCGCGTGGCGTCCGGGGGCGAGACCCCTTATCGGGGGACGCCAAAAGCGTCCATCCATGGACTTGAGCTCATGTGGCGACATCCATGTCGCCACATGCCCCCGATAAGGGGTATCGCCCCCGGACGCCCCACAGACCGCCGCGAC
>Ga0160473_100666_pt1 | contig 22112 bp, 21 predicted proteins | sample HID1975I_E11MG_FD_108217 | JGI IMG/M metagenome (GOLD analysis project Ga0160473, IMG submission 108217) | Enriched soil microbial communities from UW Madison campus, WI, USA - HID1975I_E11 MG | ecosystem: Environmental > Terrestrial > Soil > Unclassified | place: USA: Madison, Wisconsin... | reverse complement strand
TCTCGTGTGACACCTGCCTGTGCGGCTCCTTGGGAAAGCTGCGCCTGAGCCACCCCGCAATCTGTTCCGGTGACCATTTGCGGCGCAGCTTGGCCGATACTTCCCGGTCCAGTGGCTGCGAACAAGCCAGCTTGCAGGACTTGGGTCGCAAGGCACGATCCCATGCGGCCTGATCGGATGCCGTGGCGCGATACCGTGCAAGGCCGCCGTTGCGCCTGACTTCGCGACTGATCGTCGAGGGCGCACGGCCCAGCCGACGGGCTATCGCACGCAAGGGTTCGCTGACGCTCAGGCCTCGCGATATCTCCTCCCGCTCGGCAAGGCTCAGCACACGGCTGCCACGCTTGCGATCGGCAGGCCGGATGCCACCGCTCGGCGAGATCACCGAAAATATCGACGATGACCCTCGATCAAACCTGCGCCCGATCGAAATCATCGACTCCCCGCGCTGCCAGCGATCCCATATCTCCGCTCGCTGACTGGCCGTGTAATAGATCCGACGACGCTGCTTCATCGCGACACTCCATCTTCCTCAAAAGATTAAAGTGTTGCCGTCACCCGTTGAACCCACCGTCAGGCGTTGGCTCCCGTTCGCCTCTTGACTCACATGGGATCACCTCGCCAGCGACTTAAAGCACATAGTAGTTACATCCTACGATAGATCCCAGGCAGTTTAAATACTGCGATCAAATCACTAGACAAATACTTCAGAGCTTTGCCATAGCGGCCTCATATGGTTTTTTTGGGGGGGTATTTGCATGCAATTTTCAGATAAGCTGCGTCGTGCCAGCGGCGTCAGTCTTCTTGTCTTGTCGGCAATGCTCACGGACGTTGCGATAGCCCAATGCCAGCCCGATCCGCCGGTCACAGGTGGGACGACCATTTGCGATGGCACCGATAATGATGGTATTGTCATCACATCCGAGAATACGAGCGTCTCGCTATCCAGCGGTGCGCGTGTCTCTTCGTCCAGCAGCGATGCCATTTTGGTCCAGCGCGCGCATGGCGATGTCTACTCTAGCACCGTGCTGCTGAACATAGACGGTCATGTCGAGGGCGTAGGCCATGTCGGCGTCCGGTTTGATGCGGCAAGCCCCGTTTATGCATCCGACTATCTGGGTGTCGTGGTGGGATCCGGCGGTCGCATCGACGGCAGCACAGGCATTCTTCTGTCAAACGGGCCGGGCAATGCTTATGCCTCCATGACTCTGAATGTTGATAATAGTGGATCGATCACCGGCACCGATGGCTATGCCGTCCGGGATGACACCGCGAACACCGCCTACGCCTATATCAGCCTGATCAATCGCCGGGATGGGGTCATGGGTGCGGTCAGCGGAAAGCTGACCCGATTGACCAACGGCGGGCTGATCGATGGCGGGGCATGGAGTGCCATCGACGGCAAGATTGGCGATGGTTACGGCCCCAAGGCAGACCTGAACAATAACGGCATCATCCGCTCGGATAGCGCAAGTGCGACGATCGCCAACCTCGGTGCCGGGGCTGTTCTGGTAAACACCGGAACGATCGCCAATGGCAGCGGCGGCGCCGCGATCGAGGGCTATTATTATTCTGTCGATAACCAGACCGACGGCATTATCAAAGGCGGCATTATCGCGACTGGTGCGACGGCCAGTCTGCAATTGACCAATGCGGGTGTGATTGATGGCAATGTCATCACGCAGACTGCCTCCTCTCCATATTATTCGACAACGAGTAGCATCGATTCCCGCTTCGGCACGATCAACGGGGACTTGCTGCTGGGGGGCGGTCATGACTTGCTGTTTGCGACATTCGATCTGGTGGGCGGGTTGCATACCGGCGTCAGCGGGCGTGTCGATGGCGGCGAAGGGAATGACACGATTGATGTGCAGTTTGAGGCCGACGGCATCATCAATCAGCGCATCGCACTTCCCGGATTTGAACAAGTCCGCATCACAGCGCTGAACACGGCAAATGTTGCGCTAGTCGATGGTTTCGTCGCGAACGCTTCCCTGTTCATGGCCGGCAATGGAACTATCAGTAACCAGACCAGGATCATGCTGACGGAGCCGAACGCCACAATCTCGGCGGGCGACTATTATGGCTATGGCCTGACCTTCCGAAACGAGGGTATCATCAATGCCGCATACGCGGCCCCCTACACGACGGCTCTGTCGTTCGGTCAGATGACGTTCGACAATAGTGGATCGATCAGTGTCCAAGGCAATGCGCTGTCGCTCCATTCGACTAAATTCACCAATGAAGGCGATATAACCTCTACGAACCGGACGATCTACTTCGGATCGGGCAGCATGGTGAATTTCGGGACGATCCGTTCGACCAGCGATATCGCCCTGCACGTCGATACCTATTATGGTCCGTCCCTGATCAACAACGGACTGATTGATGGCGCCACCGCAGGCGTCTTGCTTAACGGCAGCCTCAAGAACAGCGGCACCATCTCCTCTCCCCAAATTGCGGTGGCGATGACCGGCGGCGGTTTGTTGAACGAAGCAGACGGTGTCATTTCGGGCGGGACTTTGGCGATTGGTCCGCAAAATTCCAACTATTCAGTCTATGGCAGCACGATTGCCAATGCGGGTACGATCAACGGAACCGTCAACCTCGCCAGCAATTCTATTTACGGCTATGGCAACAGCTACATTGCGCTGCAGGGGGGGATCCTCAATGGCGACCTCATCCTGGGCAGCAGCGATACCCTCGCAGTGTCTCTACCGGTGTCGGGCGGCCCCATGTTCGATGGTTTCAACGGCACCGTCCATGGCAATGGCGCAAGTCTTCGTTACATGGCCGCAACCGATGCCAGTGCGACTCTCGGTCGCCTCGCCGGCTTCGGCGCGGTCAGCTATGAGGTCGCGCAGGATGCGACCCTCCTCCTCAGTGCGCAGGCAACACAAAGCGACAGTCTCGTTTTGGCCGGTCAAGGCACAGTCGAACTGGCTGCGGACTTCAATTTCGCGGAAGAGGGATTCCTCAGCATCGTTGATGGGATCAGACTGCCGGGCGAAAGCTACAATAATTCGGCACTGTTGGTCAGGAGCAGGGGGGCGCTGACGGCTATACGGAGCGCAACCGGCAGCTATCCTTCCTACGGCGCCATGGTCGCGCTGGGCTATGAAAGCAGCTTCATCAACGACGGCACGCTGACCTTCCAGAATTTCGCGATACCTCCATACGGCTATGTGGCCGCAATCAGTCGAGGGGTTGAGGTTACGAATAATGGCGTCATCCTTGTCGATGGCGCAGCGGCTATCAGCGGCGCGGGGCATGTATATAATAATGGCCTTATTGCCGAATTTGAAAACGGAACGACATCTGTTGGAGTTGTTGCACCATATTTGACCAATAGCGGTACGATCAGCATGAATGGTCGCGCCGTGGTTGCCGACTTTAATGCCACTAAAATCAACAACAACGGTGTGTTGCGCAGTACAAACGGGGTTGCGATCGCTGGCTCTGGATCGCTGGCTCTTGTTAACGGCGCCGATGGCACGATTGATGGCAAAAGCGGCGCGATCCAGGTCGGTAATGGCGGGTCGATCAGAAATGCGGGCATCATCACCGGCACTGTGGATATGGCCTACAGCGTTTACGGTCGCGGCTATGCCAGCGGCCTCTACATTTCCGATGGCGGTAGGCTGAATGGGGATCTGCTGTTCGGGGCAGCGAACGACATCTTTCTGTCAAAGGGGCAGGACATAGGCGTTTCGGGCATTATCGACGGGGGCGACGGATTTGACATTTTCGGCCAGACGTTTGAAAGCAGCGGGACTGTAACCCTCGGGACGGTATCGGGGGTGAATTTTGAAGCGCAGCTGGTTCGCGCGGAGGGGCTTGATACGGTTCTGACGCTGGAATCAGCCGAACCCATCGCCAATGGTTTCGCGATTGGTGGCAACGGCCATATCGTCAATCGTGCGCAATCCGGCGGTGTCATAACCGGTAGTGTCTATGCTTATCCTTTCGAACTGGAGTTGGAGCCTTTAGCGAGTTTCTCCAATGAAGCGGATATTTCGGCATTTTCCGGTGCCGTGGGTGCCTTTGCAAACAGCGCGGTGATCGGAAAAGATGATACCGAATATGCGGGCGTGTCGATCACGAATATCAACACACTTTCATTTGGCAATTCAGGAATTATTAACGGCAACGATCATTACGGCCTGGCCGTTAGTTTGTATAGCAACCAACTGCGCGAAATAACCTTCAACAATGCAGGAGTAATCTCAGGTCGCGTAGAAGGCTATTTTTACGCCGACGAACCGGCCAATGTTGAAATCCGCAACGCAGGCAGGATCTCTACCGCGTTCGGGGGCGGGATAAATATCAGCCTTTCTTCCAGCAGTGCGGGAAGCGTTGTCGGTATCAGTAATAGCGGGACGATCGAATCCTCTGCCAAAGGGGCGGCGGCGATCAACCTAATTGACATCTTCGAATTAACCGGTAGTTTCATAGTTGCGAACAGCGGGGTATTACGTGCCAATAGTGGCGGTTCATTGATTTTCTACGACTATTGGGAGGATTATTTCTATACGGCACCTGCTTCGGCGATCAACGCTTCGGGGGTGTCCGGCTCGGTCTTGAAGGTCGCCAATGCGCAGGGCGGCGTCATCGAAGCGCTTGGCGATGCCTCGACCACCATTCTGTCGAGCCTGACAATCGACATCGACAACGGCGGCGAGATCAACGGTCGGACCGGGACGGTGCTCGCTTCGGACGATGGTCTGGCACTGCTGCTTGGCACGACACGTCTGGCCGGTGCGATCCAGAGCATCGGCGATCATGATGATCACCTTACCAACAGCGGCATCATCCGCGGCGATATCGACCTGGGTTTTGGCGACGATGTGATCGTCAACCGCGGCACGATCGTCGGCGATGTCTATCTGCGCGATGGCGATGACAGTTTCACCCAGCTCGCCAGCGCGATCATGCAGGGCATCGTCGATGGCGGCGCCGGCACCGACAGCTTCATCGTCGATGCCACCGGCGGCGGCGCGATCAATGCCGACCAGTTCGTCAATTTCGAGCGCTTCGCCCAGATCGGCGAAGGCAATGTCGCCTATTCGGGCGACTTCAGCTTCGCCACGATCGGCCTTGACGGTGGCACGATCTCGGTGGCGGCTGGCGAAACGCTAAGCAGCGATGGCGCCTTCACCATCACCGGGGGCGCCGGCAATGACGGCGTGCGCAATGCCGGCACGATCAGCGGTGGCATCGACCTTGCTGGCGGCGATGACAGCATAGTCAATGACGGCGTCATCGGTGGCCCGGTACTGCTCGGCGCGGGCAATGACAGCTTCACCGAAGGCGCCCGCAGCAGCGCTGGCCTAGTCGATGGCGGCGCCGGAACCGATCTGTACCGCGTCATGTTGACGGGCGACCACAGCGGCATCGGTGCTCAGGTCGGCTTCGAGCAATTGTCAGTGGAGGGACAGGGCACGCTGACGCTGGGGCTTGGCCAGGGCTATGATGCGATCACGCTGCTAGGCACGAACCTGAACCTGGCCACCAACGGCCAATTCGTCGGCCAGATATTGGGCAGCGACGGCCAGGAGCAACTGCGCCTGACCGGCGACGTCAGTGCCGTGCAGTTCGGCGCCGGCAACGACGCGCTGACCTTCGACCTGACGCGTGCGGCAGGTCGCTATGATGGCGGCGTGGGCCAGGACAGCCTGACCTTCACCGCGCAGGGGCCGGTCACGCTGGCCGGTACCGCCATCGGCTTCGAGACCATCTCGCTGGCTGGCGGCCGCCTGACCGTCACTGGCCAGCTCGGCAGTGCCGATGGCGCGTTGCGCTTCGGCGAGACCGGCGAACAGCTCGACATCGCGGCCAGCGGCCGGCTGTTGGGGCAGATCGACATGGGTGGCGGTGACGATGTCGTGCGCCTCGCTGATGGTGCCCTGTGGCAGGGCATCTTGTCGGGCGGCGCGGGCCAGGACAGCCTGTCACTGGCGCTGGCCAATGCACGGACGCTGGACGGCCATAGCCTGAACGGGTTCGAGGCGCTCTTGGCGCAGGGCGGCGCTACGCTGACCCTGGTCAACGGCTTCACGCTGCAGAGCCTGAGCGTGCAGGGCGACCTGACGCTCGCCACCGGCGCTTCACTGGCCGCCGATAGGCTGACCTTCGGCGACGGCGACAATCGCTTCACCATCAACGGCCTGTTCGCCGGCGCAGTGGATGGCGGCGGGGGCAGCAATCGCATCATGCTCCATGGCGGCAGCGCCAGCGCCCCTGTGCGCTTCACCACCGTCAGCAATATCGCTGGCCTGGACATGGGCCGCGGCTATGCCACCGTGTCGGGCACCGCCGATCTCGGCGCGATCGACCTGAGTGGTGGTCGCCTGGTCGGTCTTGCCGGCTCGATCATCCGGGGCAGCAGCATCCTGGTGCGCCAGGGGGCGACCTTTGGATCGGCGGGCACCGTGATTGGCGACATCCATGTTGCAGGCACGCTGAGCCCGGGCACATCGCCCGGCACGATGATCGTTACCGGCAATGTCGCCCTGGCCGGCGGATCGACCACCCTGATGGAATTGACGCGCGCCGTCTCCGATCAGTTGGTCATTTCCGGCACGCTGACGATTGCGCAGGGTGCGAGCCTGGTGTTGAGCGCCGATCAGCAAATCAAGCCCGGTACCACACTGGATCTCATCATCGCCCATGGCGGCATTTCCGGCAGCTACAGCGAAATCGTGAAGCCCGACACGCTGTTCGGTTTCATCGTCCAGGACGATGACCGCATCCGCCTGCTCGGCCAGTTCCTCAACAATGGCAGCTATACGCGGCAGGTCCAGCGGGCGATCGACTACACCAATGCCGTGATTGCATCGGGCACGGCCAGCGAAGGGCTGATCGAAGCCCTGCCCGTGCTGGCAACGGCATCGGGCGCATCCAACGCGGCAGCCTTTGGGCGTCTGACCGCCGAACCCTATGCCTCCGCCACCCAGATGGGCGTGGAGAATGGCCTTGCGATCGCCAATGCGGCGCGCAGCATTGCCCGCCTGTCAGCGGACGAAGCACCCCGCGCCTTCAGCATCGGCCAGTATCTGGGCGGCCTCGGTCGGATCTCGGCGGATGACCAGACCGGCCTGTCGGCCAGTCGTTCGCGCAGCTATGGCCTGCTCGGCGGCCTGGGCATCGGAACCGATCGCTGGTCGGTTGCCGGCTTTGGCGGCTATCTCGACTCCCGCCAGACGCTGCGCCAGCTGGGATCGCAGACCGATGCCGATGGTTGGCTGGCTGGCCTTGCCGGCAGCTATGCGCTGCGGGCGCTGCGGTTCGACGCGACGCTGGCCTATCACCAACTCGACGCCGACACCGATCGCCTGACGCCCGACGGCAGCAAGGCGCATGGCCGCTTCCGCCTCAAGAACTGGATCGGCGACCTGTCGCTTTCCTATGAGGCGGCGCTGGGCGGCGATTGGGCGGCAAACCCGGATATTGGTGTCACCTATGTCGCAACGACCCGCACGGGCCTCAGCGAAGGCAGCAGCAGCGTCTGGGCGCTTGACGTTGCCAAGGACGATCATGACGCACTGTTCGCCGACGCCGGCGTTGCCTTGGGACGCAGCCGCGCTTCCATTGCCGGCTTCCGTCCCTTCGTGCGGCTGGGCGTGCAGTATCAGTTGCAGGGACGCAGTGTCGAAGCGCTGGCTGGCTTCTCCGGATCCGAGCAGGGATTGCTATCGCTGGGTGCCCGTCGGGGCGGCCTGGTTGGCAGCGTAAGCGGTGGCGCGGAAATGCGGGTAGGTTCGGCTCTCTCGCTCTTTGCCAACGCGTCGCAGACCTATAGCGAGGATGATCGCCGCGCTTCGGCCAATGTCGGGATGAAATTCGCCTTCTGAGATCGTGCCGATCGCAACATTGCAGCGGCGAGGCACTTTTCACGAATTTGCCTCGCCGTCTCCATGTTGTGCCAAGGCCAGCCGTTAGCAAACAATCCACCGGACCTGACCATAGACAATGGACCATGCCCGGCCGCTCCCGCCAGTGGTTGATGGTATATCTGCGAATGCCCAGTTCTGGGAACGGAGATCGGGAAATTAAGTGGGGGCATGGGCGCGTTGCGGCCCTCAGTCCATCGGTGCGCCATATATGCTATGTCGGCTTATTCCGGTTCAAAACTTTTAAGCCGACGGCCTGCAAAGTCCCATTGTTTGCCGTTGGTAGTTTGGGCGCATGCCATCTGCCGATGCAAAAAATAACCCCGCCGGAGAAATCTCATCGGCGGAGCAATAGTTCAGGGAGGGGCGCTCCCCGGGGGGATGGGGGCGGCAGGCCGCATATGGTGCGCTTTGATGGCATTTCAATGACATGGCGTGTCAGGCCGTTGACAGTCCCCATGGGATTGGGCGGTTCGGATGACATGTCCTGCTTGCTGCATTCTTGAAATTGGAGGCGAAATGCCTGCATGATCGCGGTCCGGACGTTGCTCGGTCGGCGGAGCGCGCAGGTGGATTCCCTTTTGTGAAACAATATGGTTAGAAGGAGAAATGAGGACCGACCTCGATTTCCTGCCTTCGCCCAAACAGCGTGAACTCGCGCATGCTGTGCGTGTGCTCTTCGAATAATTTGAGCAAGCCCAGGCTGGACGTAACCAGAAATGGAACAAACAGGCGTGTAGCCTGAAGATCGTGCTCTACGGCTCCTATGCGCGTGGCGGCTGGGTGGATGACCCGGTGGGCGGCTATAAATCCGATTATGACCTGCTGATCGTCGTCAATGACGAGCATCTGGTCGATTTCGAATTCTGGTCTGGCGCTGACGATCGGCTGATGCGGGTGCAGAGCCCGGCAGCCGATACTGTAGCACTGCGGACCCGGGCGCCCGATATCGCCATGCACGACCTGGTGCGCTCGACCCCGCGCCTGCGCCCCGATCGCATCGACCCGTGGGGAGGGGATGAGCCGGCGCGCATTGGTCTGGGCGAGAAAACGTCCCCAGGGACCCGGCGCCACGAAGTTGGTTTCGCCATTCTTCGAGCGATCGGCAGGCAGCGTCCATAGCCAATTGGAGAATTCGCAGGCGCTTGCCCCGAAGAGCACTCCGCGCCGAGCAGCGGTCAGAAGGAGAAGGAGGGGCGCGCGGCGAACGTCGAGCGGTTCGGGCGCCAGCGCCCGGAGCCAGAGGCAGAGCTCGGGTTCATTCAGGAAGCGCTGGTTGGCTGCCGGCCCCGTATCGAACCAGTTGGAATTGAGCGTCGGGGCAGGGTGGGCGGCAAGCTCGATCGCCTCCATGCGTCCCTCGCGTACCGCGCACCATTTGAGAAAATAGCTCAGCTGCCGGCCATCTTGTTGGCGCGGTAGCGCGAACCCTTCGCTTTGTCATAGACCGCATCCCAGCAGTCATTTTCCGTGAGTTCACTCAATATCTTCGCGCCGAGGCGAGGGCCTATGTCACGATCGTAGATGCCCTGTTTGTCACTGATCGTGCGGGGCCTCAATTTCTTGCGATCCCCGCGCCTGATGGCGGTGATATAGGCCTGATGCGCCTTGTCGAGCGTCATCGCCGTGCGTACCGCTTCGGCGCGCTGGATCGCCAGAGGATTTTCGCCTCGCTGCGTCGCTTCATTGAGTTGCATTGTCCATTGGCGGGCCGCCGCTATGGAAAAGGCAGGAAATGCACCCAACTGCTTGGTTATGATCGTTTTTGCGCGCGCGATGCGGCGTCTGTACCACCAGGTGCGCCGTCCCTTGTCGTCCACTTTTAGACACAGGCCGGGCACGGCGGGATCGGAATGGCGGCCTTGTCCCAGCATTTCGATCTGCGCTGGAGCCAATGTTTTCGGGGTTTCCATGATGACCTCGATCATATCGAGGCGAAGAAAAGCATGACACAAATTTGCGCACAATTCCTGTCAAACTGGGGCATTTGCGGGAAAATTCGACATCATGCTCAACATCGCCTGTAAGTCGCTGGAAAGCGACGGTTTTGCGATCATTTCGATGTCTTGGAAATGGTAGCGGAGGAACGCGTTGAACGGAAAGATACCTGTCTTTCACTTTGCTAGGTTGATGATGTTGGCCATGTGGCCGGTGAGTTGAATCTCGACACCGCGCCCCGTCTTGTTTGGGGTCAGTGTGAGAGTGTCTATGAGTTCGCGGATGGCGGAGGCGGCGCGTTCGCGGGCGGCTCCTTCGGTTGCCAATGCGTCATCCAATTGTGCGACATAGATGCGGTAGCGATCGGCCAAGTCGTCGGGCAATGCTATCGGTGCAGCGTCGTCCAGCGCTTTCAACTGATGTTCTGCGTCTGCCAGGTCAGCGCGGGCGGTGCGCAGACGGTCTTTGACCTCCTGAAACTCGCCGGCACCATCAGCGATCGCGTCGACAAGGCGCGAAATCCTGCCGCGCAGGTCAGCGGCTTTGCGCTCGAGCGGGGTGCGATTTGCAGTGGCTTCCGCCATGCGCTTGCGGATGCCGACATTATATCGCTCGACAAACAGATGAATAGCGTCGGGATTGAGCAGGATTTGCTTTAGCTGCCCCATCGTGCGCTGTTCATAGAGCGTGGTCGAGATGGTGCGCGTATTCGAGCAGGCCTGTTTGTTCTTGGCGGTCGAGCAGCCCCATTTTGCGGGGCTGATGACGGTCCAAGTAGCGCCGCAAATCCCGCATTTTCCAAGGCCGGACAGCAGCCTTTTCGGGTGTCGCTTCTTTGTCCTGATGTCCCCGTCGAATGCGGCGTAATGGGCCTCGATCGCCTTCCATTGCGCGTCTGAGACAATGCGCAGATGGGGCACATCGACGAAACGCCACTCGCTGACCGGGTTGACGCGAGCGACATAACGGCGCGTCTTGGGATGATAGGCGCGGCGGGTTCGGCCATACACCATGACGCCGCGATAGAGATTATTGCGGAGAATGCCGTTGGCCCGAACGCGATCGCCATGGATGACATTCGTTGCCCATAATTTGCCGCTGGGCGAGGGTATGCCTTCTTCGTTGAGGGCCTTCACGATCGCGCGGCTGGAGACACCTGCTAGTGTTTCATCGAAGATACGGCGAATGATCGCCGCCTCTTCTTCATTCACCTCGAGGATGCCGCGAACGATTTCGCCATCTTCGCCGATTTTCTTGACCACGTTATAGCCGTAAGCGAGGCCGCCGGCATTGAAGCCGCGTCCGTGCTGCCCGCGCTGCCCGCGCCGGATGCGATCCGCCAGATCCTTTAGGAAGCGAGAGTCCATCAGCCCCTTAATGGTGCCGGTAATTTCGTCGACATGGCCATCAGCAAGGGTGAAGAGCCGCGCGCCGAAATGCTCCAGATGTTCGCGAACTGCATGGGCATCGCCGCTGTGGCGCGCAATGCGATCGGTGGCTTCCGCCAAGACCTGATCGACATCGCCGCGCTCAACACGGTTGAGCATTGCATTGAGCCCAGGGCGCTGCATTTCGCCGATGCCCGCGCGGCCGCTGATTTCTTCGTCGGCGAATGTGTCGATGATGGTCCATCCTTCGCGATCAGCGCGCTCGCGCAGCGAAGCGATCTGATCGACAGTGGACAGGGCATTTTGCAGTTCGCTGGAATATCGGGCGTAGAGGATCGTGCGCATCGTCTATTTTATGTCTTTGCTGTGCGGTGCAGTTGTGGATTTGCGGCGGGCGGGCGCTGTGAACATGGCCAATTGGCGGCCCTGGGCGGGATGGGTGCGATCAAGCTGACGGCATGTCATGCAGTCGCAAAAGCCCGATCCCGACCGGTTCATTTGGCAGCTGCGCAGACAAAGATCACGGCATCCTCCATTGCTGAGGGACTGTGCCGGTCGTCAGGATGGCGGCGCTGTGGCGGCCGCAGTTGACGGTGCCGCACCGAGGGCAGGAGGTGCGCGTCAAGCGCAGGGGGATTACCTGCACGACCTGGACGGGGTGAGCGCGGCGAAGAATGCTCATCGGCGTCAATTCCCTATGGTCGCCGGGCGCGCAGGCACGGGAAGCGGGACGGTGGCGCGCAGGCGGGCGATGTCGCGATCGACCATGAGGTCGGCGAGGGCTTCGACGATACGTGCGATGGCGGGATCGAGGGGGCGGTGCTGTCCCATGGGACGGTTCATCCTTGTCCTAGAGGGGTGGGATCAATCAGGTGCATCGGGAGAGAGGGCCTCTCCATATGCTGGGCAAATGGAGAGGTGGTCGGGCCGGTGTGCTATTCCATGCCCAGCGCGGACAGATAGGTCTGGAGGATAGCCTCCATTTCCTGCCGATCATGGGGCGGCATCTTTCGCAGGGCGATGATCTGGCGCATGATCTTGGGATCATATCCGGTGGCCTTGCCCTCCAGATAGACGTCCTTGATGTCGTCGCTGAGGCCCTTTTTCTCTTCCTCCAGGCGCTCGATACGCTCGATAAGGAGGCGCAGCTGATCTGCGGCGACGTTGCCGGTGCTCATGTTCAATTTCCCTTCTGGTTGGTCAGTGCCCAGGCGATGATGAATGGCATGACGAGGATGGTGGCGATGATGAGGAGCAGTTTGACCAGGCGCATCATCGCCCGGTGGCCTGCTCACAGCGGGTGCAGATGGCGTCGTCCGTGCGGGACCATGCGGTGAGGTGATCGCTGCTGTCGGGCTGATCGGTGTGGGAATCCCAGCCGCAACGCTGACACAGGCGAGGATGCTGATGCGGGGGCAGATCGGCCAATTGGCGATAGACAAAAGCGCTGAACGGCATGGCCTGCTCTAGAGGCGCGATCTGCTGGAAGCGCAGGCCAGGCGTTTCGATGGCGCGCAGGTGGCGTTCATAGACTTTCCCGCCGAGCGCAACGGCCAGCCGTTCGACGGAGAGGCCGGCGGCGTGGCGCCGCATGGCGACATAATCCCAAGGCTGGATTACGGGCGTCGCGGAGGCGGGGCGCAGCGGATGGGCGTAACGCATGATCGAAACTCCTGTCGTTTGGGCAAAGAGAGGGCGTTGCCGGCAGCGGGGGAGATGCCGGTGGGATCAGACTTGGTGCAGGAAGCTAGCCTGGCGGCCTGGCAGGCCTAGCTGCTCATAATGTCGGTGTTCGGCTCGCTGGGCGGATCGTCGTCATTGGCAGCGCGCCAGGTCGTCATCGGCAGCGTTTCGAGGGGCTTGGGCCAGCGCGATGCGCGGATCGTGCGCAGCGCGGAAATGCCAACGACAAATTCATGGCCGCAGTCACGGACATCGCGGCAATGATAATAGACCTCGCGATAAAGTAAGGTCCGCTTGCCGATCTGCCTGGCGAAGGCGCGTTGTCCGCAGCACGGACAATCCACCGATGCCATGCGTGGCCGTTCCCCACCGACGTTTGTTTGTGGCCGCTGGCCCTTGCTCATTTGCGTACCCCCGCATTGTCCGCGCCGGCGCCATTGCCGGGCAGGAATGACCTCAGCCGACCCAGAAGGCGCGTCACGCGGATGCTTGCTTCCTCCGTTTCGGCAATAGCGTGGTGAACGGCCGTGGGCGTGGCGCCCGGCTTCATCACCATCAAGGCGGTGCTGACCGCGTCGGCCGTCTCGATCGACACGGCGGCGATGTCATCGGCCAGCGCGTCGCGACAAGCGCGGGTTGCGGCCAGGGTAACGTCCAGTTGGCGCGCATAGCTGGCCAGGATAGGCGGGAAGTCACCGCCAGCCTCGATATAGGCGCGGTCGAGCGCAATCGCCTGGTCCAGCGTCGGCGTGCCCTTACGGTCGCTTTCCGCCCAGTGACGGACGGTCCGCGTCGCACGACGCGTGATCTTCGCTGCCGCCTCCCAGCCTAGCGGGCCGACTGCTGTCGCAATGGCGAGCGAGAAGGACAGGGGAGCCTTGGGCTTGGTCATGCGCCGGGCCTCCCGATTGCGCACATCATGAAGATGGTCGTCATGCCGGTGAGGGCAAAGGCCGCGCTGCTATACCAGCTTGGCCAGATTGGGGCCGGCGCCGGCTTGTCGGCCCGGTGGTCAATTGCATCGGGCGACACGACGAAGGTGCGGGCCGACGCGAAGCGGCCACGCAATTGATAGGTAGGAGCGCTGTTTTCAGATCCCGTGAGGGTTTTAGACTGGGGCAGGCGCTCCGGCTGCCGGGTGTCGAAGGTGCGACCCGAAGGCTTCGACATGTGGTGGATGGAACCGGGCATCAGGGGATGTCCTTTCGTTGCAATCCGGCTTTCGGATCGCAAGCGACGGCGACCGGCGACACGGCTAGATCGGTGAAAACAGAGGCGGCCTCGCGGCCCAGGGGAAACACGACATGTTCAGCGGTGATCGGCAGTCCAAGACGCTGGCCAACCGCCAGAACATGAGGCTGCTTCTCGGCCGGAATTCGACCGACCCGCTTCCAGGTAGAAACTGTTGCGGGATGCTCTTCGATAGTTCGCGCCATAGGGCGGATGCCTTTGAACAGTTCGAAGAGGGTTGGTTCGCTTTCCATACGACCAACGTATGGCAATTCCATACACTATGCAAGCGATATTTCATGCAATGAGTGTACGAAAAATTCTTACACCCTCAGACATGCCTCCGGTCGGACCCAAACTCAAAGAACTGCGGCTTCGCGCGAAACCGACACTTTCGATAAGAAAGATCGCAGATGCCTTAGAAATTCCTCATGCCTCGTATCAATTTTACGAACGGGAGGATGGTTACAAGAAGCCTTTGTTACCGCTCGATTTTGCGCGCCGTGTCGCTGCAATTTTAGCGAAGCATGGGGTCAGTCCCACGGACGTCATGGCACTAGCCGGCCTTACGGAGAGCGAGGCAGAACCCGAAGCGCGGGAAATTGAGGCCCAGCGTCCAGTTGCCCAGTTCGCTACGATGACGGTTGCACTTCCTAGTGAAGCGGCTCTGACCGACATGTTCGAAAGCCTTCTATCGTTGATCCCGCCGGATGCGACGCGGGCCGAAGCCGCTCAAATCCTCGCTCGGCGGCTGCCATCTGGCTTTGCAGCATGCGGACCTGTCGCGCTCGATCAACTGTCGGCGCCCATGCCTGCAGTCTCAGCAACTGTTCAATCTCCCTCCAGAGATCATCGCGCGCTTGGGCCATCGTCGCGCAGCTGACCTTGCAGGACGGGCAACGGAATTCGCATCCTGGCGTCAGTCTGATCGCTCTTCCGCTCAATTCGATGCCCACTTGTTCCCTATTTGTTCTCACCTTGGCCAAAGTCGAGCCTGTAGGAAAGAGGAAAAGCGCGGACAGGAAATTTCCTTGTGGACAAGTCTGTTAGCTGTCTCGATTTAGGGCGTTTCGGGGCAACTGCACGGGGGGATTTATGGCCAAGACACCAAAGCTGGGCGAGCGACTTTGCCCCCAGTGTAAGGAGATCATTCAGGCCGACGCGCTGATCTGCAAACATTGCGGCACCAAATTCACGGATGAGGAAGTCGCGGCTGCGAAGGCCAAAGCCGCGAAGGGCAAGCGTAATCTGGGCTTCGGGTGTCTTGGCCTGGTGCTTGCTCTGGGGTTTTGCACCTATGTCGTCGGGGGCGATGATCCGGCCAAGCAGTCGCCTAGCAAGACGGTTGCCGGTGCCGATCCCCAAATAGCCGAAGTCCACGCCTATGACATGACGAATCACGGCGAAATCAAAGTCGATTTCGATCAAGTGTGGAGCGCTAAGGGTATCCCCATGAAGGCTGCTATGGTCGTCGAGGCCGTAGGCAAGTCCATCAAGGCCGGGGCCACCGACATGCCGAAGTCGACCGAGACGCTGACCTTCTGGTTCACGGCACCATCCGTCGATGCATATGGCAAGGATGGTCGAAACAAAGCGATCCAGTTCGACATGAAGGCGGATGATCTGCGCAAGGTCGAATATGGGAAAATTGCGACGACAGGATTGTTGGAATTCGCGACTGGTGTCGAAGTCCGCCCGATGGCGCGGGAAGGCATCGCCGAATATTGCGCCGAAAATTTGCGGGACAACCCGCGCTTTTGTGCAGAGGCAGACTAAAGCGGGAAAAGGGTGTCGCTATTGGCGACACCCTCGGTAACTACTCTGCCCCTTAAGGCGCAGCCTCAAGCTTTAGCGAGGTCGAAAACCCGCCGCCATTGTCCAGGCTGTGCGTCACCTCGCTGACCAGCCAGGCGCCATCGATCCCTACCTTGATGCCGGTCACGCTGGTGCGCAGATCGACATAGATATCGGCGCGGCCAAGCGCCAGGCGCATGTCGAGCGTGGCCGGCGCGCGCTTCAACCGCCCCTGTTCGGCGGTGGCGGCGCGACGCGCGGACGCTTCATCCGCAAAAGTCTTGCGGAGCCGCTTCGCGCCATCCTTCTCGCCCACGGTCACCGTCTGGCGTTTTGCTGCCTTGCGATCGTGCCAGCTGGCCGTCACGCCGGCCTGGCCGTCGCGCTTCTGGCGCTGCCAGTTGTGCCCGTCGCCCGCGCTGCGGCGGATGGTGATCGTCGGCAATGCGGTGCCGCTGGTGGTGATGCCGGCGCCCTTGCGCGCGAAAATCAGCTTGCCGTCCTTGATGGTGGCGACGGCGTCATTTTCGCGCCCGAGGCGGCGCAGGAAGGCGATATCGCTTTGCCGGCTCTGACTGATGGTCGGAAGGGCGATCGACGCCAGATCGGCCGCGATGCGCGGCATGAGGCCATTGCGCCCCGCCACCTCCGTCAACACGGCGCCCAGGGTCGTATTGCGCCAGCTCTGTTCCCGGCGGTTTCGAATGTCGCTGGTGAAGTCGGCGGCGCGGGCGCGAATGCGGACCTGATCTGGTGGCCCGCTATGACTGACATCGTCCACCCTGAACGTGCCCTTGTCGATCAGGCCAGGCGCCACATCGCGCCCCTGTTTCCAGCCCAGGGCGAGGCGCAACGTGGCCTCTTCGGGCGGGATGGCCAGGCCACCGTCGCTATCGTCCAGCACGATATCCAGCTGATCGGCCTCATCCCCGCGCTTTTCCGACAGGGTGAGCGACACCAGGCGCGGGCGCATCCTGCCGGTCAGGTCGGTGTCGCCCAGCGTGACACGGAAGTCTGGGATATTGGCGATGCGATCCGTCATGCCGCTTGATCCTTTTCGGCCACGCGCAGCAGATCGATCGCGAAGTCGATGCGCTGGGCACGGCCATCGATCATCAGATAGGCATGGCGTTCGTCGATCGCCTCGATCACGAAATCGCCGAACACAGTGCCGGTGCCGTCGAGCAGCGGCCAAGCCTCGCCCGATGCTGCCATGGTGCGCAGATCGTCGATCGACACGCGGCCATCGGTGATTTCGGCATAGACCGCGCCCGACAGGCTGATGGTTTCTTCGCCCGGCCCGACGAACTGGGTCGCGTCGCGGGCGCCGACGCGGGCGCTGCGTGCGTGGCGCCAGGATGCCCGGCGCTGCAGTTCGTCATGGGCGAGGGTCGGCAGGTCGAAAATGAACATGCCAAGGGCCATCAGCATCAATAATCCCCTTCGTCGCCAAAGCCGCGGCCGCGCCGTTCGCGCTCGATCTGCTCGATCGCCTTGCGAACTTCCTCTGCAATGTCGGTGGCGGACGCGCCGCCGGCGCCGACATCGATCTTGATGCTGTAGGTCACCGCGATTGGCGCCGCCGCCATGGCGCCGCCCGACTGGGCCGCCGCCGGCGCACCGACGGCCATGGCCGCGCTGCCCGCGCCGATCGCCAGGGCGCGGGTCATCTGCCCCGACAGATCGGACATACGACCGATCGGCGCCGATGTGTTGTTGGCCAGGCCCTGATCGAGGCCGCTCATCACATGTCCGCCGATTTCGGCGAACACGCGCGACGGGGAATGGATGCCGAGCAGCTTGCGCAATCCTGCCGGCAGCATCGTGCCGATCTTCGTCACGATCGCCGTCAGGTTTGGAAATGCGGCCTGCATGCCGTTGACCAGGCCGTCGATCAGATGGCGGCCGATCGCGGCGAAGTCGAGCGATCGGAGGTAGGAAAGGACCGGCAGGAAGGCCCGGATCATCAACCCGAGCGGCGTGAAATTGAGGAAGGCATCGACCAGGGCGCCGATCGCGGCGACCGTGTTGCTGCGGATCGTTTCCCACAGGCCGGCCAGCCAGCCCACCATAGCCCCCCAATTGTCGTAGATCAGGTAGACGGCAGCGGCGATGGCAGCGACAGCTGCGACGATCAGCAGCAGTGGCCCGAGCGCGATGCCCAGCGGCGCGGCGGCGGCCGTCAGCGCGGCGAAAGCCAGCGCGAGGCCGCCCAGGATGATGAGCAGAGCCGATCCCACGCCCATGAAAATCATCACCGCCTTGGTGATGGCCGGATGTTCCTGTGCCCAATGGCGCAGGCCACTGGCCGCCCACTGCACCATGCCGGCCAGCTTCACGACGGTCGGCAGCAATGCCTTGCCCATGGTGATGTTGAGGCCCGAGAGGGCATTGGTGGCCAGTCCGGTCGCACCCTCTGTCACGCCGATGCGGTTGAGGAACTCCGCCTGCATCGATCCGGCATAGCGGCTTTCATCACCGACCAGCGCCAGGCGGTTCTTGAGGCCGTCGAGATTGGTCAGCATTGGCGCGATGGCAGCGACGCTTTCCGATCCGAACAACTGGGTCAGAATGCCCGACTGCTGATCCGCGTCCAGCTTGCCGATGCGGGTCATGACATCGACGATCGCGCCGGCAGCATCGGTCTGCATGCGCTTGGCAACGTCGGTGGCGGACAGGCCCAGCGCCTTGAACGCGCCCTGCTGGCTTTTCGTGGCCGCTTCGCCCTTGGTCAGGGCCAGCATCGTATTCTTGATGCCGGTGGCAGCGACCTCGCTGGGCACGCCGATCGAATCGAGCGTGGAGCCGAGCGCCGCGATCTGCGGCGCGGCGAGACCGGCGACCTTCCCAAGCGGCCCGATGCGGGTGATGATGTCGGTGACATTGGCCGCCTTGCCGCCGAAGGTGTTGGTCAGCGCATTGACGCGGTCGCCCAGCGACCGAACCCCGTCCTGCGGCAGTTCGAAGGCGGTGCGCCATTTGGCCATGGTTTCGCCGGCGACATCGGCGGTCATGTCGAAGGCAACGCCCATCTTCGCCGCGTCGGCGGTGAACTCTTCCAGCTGCTGGCGCTGGTTGGCCATGGGGCGGCCCATCTTGTCCATGCCGACACCAGCGGCGCCGGCGGCCGCCGCGATCTGGGCCAGGCCTTCTGCCGGCACCGGGATCGTCTCGCTCATGTCGAGGAAGTCGGTGGACATCTGCTCGATCTGCGGCCGGGTCATGTTGGTGACCTTGGACACATCCGCCATGGCGCTTTCCAGCGTCATCGCCTGCTTGGTCGCCGCGACCACGGGCAGGCCGGCGGCGGTGCCAGCGGCGATCATGCCCAGGCCTGCCCCGGTCGCCTTGGCGCTGATGTCGTTCAGCTTTTGCGTGTTGCTGTTGGCCTGGTTGAGCTTCTCGACGGTTCCGATCTGCTGCTTGAGCGCCTTGTTCGCATCATAGACCCGGCTCGACAGCCGATCTTCATGGCCAGCGAGGTTGGCGACGTCGATGCCGGCGGCCTCCAGCTGGCGCTGCAGCTGCTGCAGTTCCTTGCCGCCGGCGTCAACCCGATCGGTCAGCATGCTCGCCTGGCGCTGCGCCTTTTCAAATTCGGTGCGCAGCTTCTTGGTCGGGGCCTCCGTCGCCTCCAGTTCGCGGCGCAGCTGCTCGACGCGGGCCTGTGTCTGCTGCAGCTGGGCATGGTCGGCGGCAAAGCGCCCTTCGGCCGCCTTATAGCCGCCGACCTGTTTCTGCAGCGCATCGAGCGCCTTCAACTGCTTCTGGGTTTCGGCCAGGTCGCGGCGCGCATTGGACGACGCATTGGTGATGGACTTGAGGGGCGCGGTGACGCGGTCCAGCCCCTCAAGGATCAGCTGCATGCGCAGGTTACGATCGGCCATTCTTCTTTTTCCCGGTTTCGGGCGGCTTGGCCCGCTTGGCAGCCTGCGCGCGCCAGCCCATCAATTCGGGCAGCGTCATCGGGTCCATGACGTCGGGCGACCAGTGGAAGATGATCGCCACGTCCGCCATCGCATCATCTACTGAGCGGGGGCATCCGCACGATGCGACTTCTGCAGCAAAAAACCGCCGATTTCCGTGCCGATCGCGAGTAGATCGGCGGTATCGAGATTGGCCACATCGACTTCGGTGATGGTCGGCACGGCGATGCGCGGCACGATCTTGATCAGGGCATCGACCTTGAGCTGGCCCAGATCGACCAGGGTCAGGCCGCGCAGTTCGCCCGAGCGGGGTTTGCGAAGCTGCAGCGTCTCGATCGTGGTTTCGCCCTTGATGATGGGCGTGTCGAGCGTGACGGTGCGGAAGACGGGACCGGTGTCGTTCATGGTGAAAACCTATGTGCGAGAGGAAAGGCGGCCCGGCGCGCGTCCGGGCCAGAGGATCAGAAGATGCCGATGGCGTTGCGGATGGCGGCGCGGCGATCGACGCCGTCGACAATCTCGATGCCGGCCAGGACGTCGATCTCGATTTCGGTGCGGCCGTTCCAGATCAGCTTGTAATAGACCAGGCCGGACGTGACGGAGAACTCCCCGGCCTCGCCGACTTCCTGATCGCCGAACTCGATTTCCTTGTGACGGCCGCGCACGATCACTTCGACGCTGTCAACGGCGCCGCTGTCGTCATCCTGATAGGCGCCGGCAAAGCGGAGGTAGACGCCGTTGACGGTGGTGATGCCGAACTGGCGCAGGATGTCGCGCATCGGACCGCCGAAGGTGGAGGTCATCTCCAGCGCCTCCAGCCCCATGTCCATTTCCGCGACACCGCCCATGCCGCCACCGCGCCATTCCTCCGTCTTGCGGGTGAGCGTCGGGAGCGTGACGGTCTTGCACTCGCCGATATAGGCGAGGCCTTCGTTGAAGAGCATCATGTCCTTGAGGGTGCGGGCCATGCCCATGGCGATAATCCTTTGATCGAGAGGGGGAGGAAGGGCGCGCGCGGGCGTCAGTCGGCCTCAGTCAGCTGGGCGGCGAAGTCGGCGAAATATTCGTCCGTGATTTCCTGATAGAAACCGAGATCCTCAAGCGGCGGCGGCACCGTATATTTGTAGCGGATGCGCAGCTTTCCGGCCTTGAGGCTGTCCACCGGATTGGCGGCCTCGTCATACCAGGCCTCGAACCCCAGCACGACGCCGGCGGCCTTCAGGTTGCGGCCCAAGCCATTGATGGTTTCGATGATGTCCTTGGCGAGGCTGGGCGTCAGCGGCTTGTCCATCGCCCAGTCCATGCCCTTGGCGACCGTGTCGGCCAGCAGCTGCGCCACGCGCACGCCGCTTTCGAAGACGAACAGGGGATCGTCGGAACAGGTGCGATTGCCCCAGAAACAGAAGCCGCTGCTCTTGCGGATCAGCGCCGTAATCTGCGTCGCGTTGAGCAGGCCGGCGTCGGTGTCCTGATCCTCGATATCCCAGTGCATCGGCTGCGACAGGCCGACCACGCCATCGACAGCGACGTTGGACAGCGTCTTATGCGGCCCGGTCTGTTCGTCGATATAGGCGCGCAGGCCCATGGCATGCGCCGCCGCGAAGCTGGTGACATTGGCGCTGGCGTCGGTGTCCCAGGCGAGGAAGTCGGGCATCAGCAGCATCAGTTCGCGCTGGCTGAAATTGGCGCGGTAGAGGATGGCGGCGGCCACGGTCGCGCCGATCGCGCGGGCATAGGCGAAGGCGCGCAGCTTCTTGGCTACCACGGCAAGCGCAGTGGTCACAGCCTGCGTCTCCAGCCCCGGCGTGCCCAGGATGCGCGGGATGACGCCGACCTCTGCCGATGCCGACAGCAGGGCCTGCATGCCGGTGCGGGCACCTTCGGCGGTGATGGTGCCGATGACATTGCTGGCGGTTTCGGCCGCGTCCTCGCCTTCCTCGACGCGGATCACGACGATGATGGGGCGGGTGATGTCGGCAATGGCGCGCAGCGAGCGGGCCAGCGTGCCTTCCGCGCCGATGTCGCCGATCGTGGCTTCGATGTCGCTGATCAGGATCGGCTTATTGAGCGGGTAGGCGGCGGGATCGGCATCGGGCGCGGTGCCGACCAGGCCGATGATGGCGGTACTGACCGCCGTCAGGGTGCGGGCGCCGGTCGAGACCTCGGTAACGGAAATCCCATGTTTGAAGGCAGTGGTGGCCATGGATGGACCTTTCTTCAGCGGATGAGGGGCAGGAGGATGCGGGAGAGGCTGGCGGTGG
>Ga0160473_100663_pt1 | contig 22189 bp, 20 predicted proteins | sample HID1975I_E11MG_FD_108217 | JGI IMG/M metagenome (GOLD analysis project Ga0160473, IMG submission 108217) | Enriched soil microbial communities from UW Madison campus, WI, USA - HID1975I_E11 MG | ecosystem: Environmental > Terrestrial > Soil > Unclassified | place: USA: Madison, Wisconsin... | reverse complement strand
CCCAGGTCGAGTACCCGGCTGCCGGCGGGAATCCAGTCGTGGATGATTTCCAGATCGGCTCTCATGCTGTCCTCAGATGGCGATGCGGTTCATGTAGTTCGAGAAACCCTGCATGTAGCGAGGTGTGGGGATCAGGAAGGCATCGTGCCCATAAGGTGAATCGATCTCCAGGTAACACACGTTCTTGCGCGCTGCCATCAACGCATCGACGATCTCGCGTGAACGGGCAGGCGAGAAGCGCCAGTCGGTGGTGAACGACATGATGCAGTAGTCTGCGGTGACAGACGCCAGGGTGGCGGCAAGGTCGCCGCCGTGGGCTGCGGCCGGGTCGAAGTAGTCCAGGGCCTTGGTCATCAGCAGGTAGGTGTTGGCGTCGAAACGGCCGGAAAACTCCTCGCCCTGATAGCGCAGGTAGCTTTCGACCTGGAATTCGACGCTGTGGAAGTCGTAGTTGAGCTTGTCGCTCTTGAGCTCACGGCCGAATTTTTCACCCATCGAATCATCGGACAGGTAGGTGATATGGCCCACCATGCGCGCCAGCATCAGCCCGCGCTTGGGGATCACGCCCTGGTCCTGGAACGAACCGCCGTGGAACTCCGGGTCGGTGAGGATGGCCTGGCGCGCTACTTCGTTGAAGGCAATGTTCTGTGCCGAGAGCTTGGGCGCCGAGGCGATATCGACGCAGTGCCGCACGCGGTCGGGGTAGGTGATGGTCCATTGCAACGCCTGCATGCCGCCAAGGCTGCCGCCCACGATGGCCGCCCACTGGCCAATGCCCAGGCGGTCAGCCAGGCGTGCCTGGCTGTGCACCCAGTCTTCCACGGTCAGCACCGGGAAGTCAGCGCCATAGGGCTTGCCGGTAGCCGGGTTGAGGCTGCTCGGGCCAGTACTGCCATTGCAGCCGCCGAGGTTGTTCAGGCTGACCACGAAGAAACGGTTGGTGTCGATTGGCTTGCCGGGGCCGATACAGCTGTCCCACCAGCCCGGCTTGCGGTCGGTGGCGGCATGGTAGCCGGCGGCATGGTGGTGGCCGGACAAGGCATGGCAGATCAGCACGGCATTGCTGGCGCTGGCGTTCAGGGTGCCATAGGTCTCGTAGACCAGCTCGTAGCTGGCCAGCGAGCGGCCACAGGCCAGGGCCAGCGGTTCTTCGAACCGGGCTGTTTGCGGTGTAACCAGACCGACGGAATCTTCGGGAAGGACAGTGGACATCGACCCTGCTCACGCTTGACGGAGGCGTAAGTCTAAAGAGCGCTACCCCCTGCGGCAAGCAAAGGCTTGCCGCAGGGGGCGTCGATGTTCAAGGGCGTTGGATCAGATCATCCGCCACAGTTCTTGAGGCATGCCGGCATAGGCAGCCAGCGGCGGCATGACGAACGACTGGATCACCTGGATCGCCAGGAAGGCGAAGATGGGCGAGATGTCCATGCCGCCCAGGTTAGGCACGAGGCGGCGGAACGGTGCCAGCACCGGTTCGCTGATCTGGTAGGCCAGCTCCGCAGCCGGGTTGTGGCTGTTGGGCGCGACCCAGGAGACGATCACCATGACGATCATCGCCACCCAGAAGATCTTCAGGAACAGCGAGGTGATGCCGATGATGGCCCACATCAGCAGGTGCAGCACGTCACCGAAGGTGCCGTAGGTGACCATCAGCACGAAGCCCATCAGCAGCGCCTGGATGACCACTGCCAGCAGCAGCGACGAGGTGTCCAGGCCGCCAACGCTGGGGATGACCCGGCGGATCGGCTTGAGCAGCGGCTGGGTGGCGCGTACCGCGAACTGGCACAGTGGGTTGTAGAAGTTGGCCTTGACCAGTTGCAGCACGAAGCGCAGCAGGACGATCACCAGGTACAGGCTGACCAGGGTTTGCACCACGAAGATCGCGGCGCCAGACAGTGCATTCATCTAAAGCTCCTTATTTGCCCAGTTGTTCGGCCAGCTCGGCGGAGCGCGTCGCTGCGGCCTGCAGCGCTTGCTCGACGATGGCTTCGAAGCCGTTGGCCTGGAACGACGTGATCGCAGCTTCAGTGGTGCCGGCTGGCGAGGTGACGCGGCGGCGCAGTTCGGCAGCGTCGACATCGCTGGCCACGGCCATGCGCGCCGCGCCCAGCGCGGTCTGCAGGGTCAGCTGGGAGGCGGTTTCGCGAGGCAGGCCGAGCTTTTCGCCTGCGGCGGTCATCGCTTCGATCAGCAGGAAGAAGTACGCCGGCCCGCTGCCGGAGACGGCGGTCACTGCGTCCAGTTGCTGCTCCTGGTCCAGCCACAGGGCGGTGCCCACGGCAGACAGCAGCTGTTCGGCCTGTTGCCGCTGTTCTGCGTTGACTTCCTGGGTGGCGTACAGGCCGCTGACGCCTTGGCGCAGCAGCGCTGGCGTGTTGGGCATGCAGCGCACCACCGGGCGTGGGCCTACCCAGCTCTGCAGGCTGGCGCAGGTGATGCCGGCGGCGATGGAAACAATCAGCTGGCCTTCCTGCAGGTGGGCTTGCAGGGCTTGGCAAACGGCCTTCATGACCTGCGGCTTGACCGCCAGTACGATCACGTCGGCGTCAGCGATTGCCTGGGCATTGTCTTCGAAGGTTTCGATGCCGTGCTCGGCCTGGATGCGGGTACGGGTCTCGGCGCCCGGGTCGCTGGCGCGGATCTGCGAAGCCTCCAGGCCCTGGGCACGCAGGCCGCCGATCAGGCTGGCGGCCATGTTGCCGGCGCCGATAAAGGCAATACGTGTCTTGCTCATGTCAGGTCCTTGTAGGAAAGAGTGAGTAAAGCATGGAATCAGACGGGCCCGTAGTCGCGGGCACCGAACAGGGCGGTGCCGATACGCACCCAGGTCGCTCCCTGGGCAATCGCCGCCTCCAGGTCGTGGCTCATGCCCATGGACAAGGTGTCCAGGCCAAGGCCCAGGCGCTGCTGCAAGGTGCGCAGGCTGGCAAAAGCGGCCTCTTGGGCGGCGCGGTCATCGCTGGGCTCCGGGATGGCCATCAACCCGCGCAGGCGCAGATTGGGCAGTTTCGCGACGGCCTCGGCCAGCGCTGGCAGGTCGGCCGGTGCGCAGCCGGACTTGCTGTCTTCGCCACTGACATTCACCTGCAGGCAGATGTTCAGCGGTGCCAGTGCAGCAGGGCGTTGCTCCGAGAGGCGTTGGGCGATCTTCAGGCGGTCCACGGAATGTACCCAGTCGAAATGCTCGGCAATGGCTTTGGTCTTGTTCGACTGAATGGGGCCGATGAAGTGCCAGATCAAGGGCAGGTCGCGCAACGCTTCCTGCTTGGTCAGGGCTTCCTGCAGGTAGTTTTCGCCGACATCGCGCACGCCAGCGGCGTAGATTTCACGGATGGCGCTGGCGGGCTTGGTCTTGCTCACAGCCAGCAACTGGATGCTGGCCGGGTCCCGCCCGGCGGCCTGGGCGGCGCTGGCGATGCGGGCGGCAAGGGCGGATAGGTTGTCTGCTATGGTGGACATGGATCGATGCCGGCGGCGAAAGGGTCTGCGGCATTCTACCTGCTTGATCGCCTTTGGGGAGTCTCATGGATGTGACCGACCTGTTGGCCCGTGCTGTGGATGCGCGGGCTTCGGACCTGCACCTGGCCGCGGGCCAGGTACCGATGTTGCGCCTGGATGGCGAACTGCAACGCATGGACCTGCCGCCGCTGACGGCAGCGGCGCTGAGTGATGCCATGGCGCCCTTGCTGGGCGATGACGCTTGCCGGCAATGGGCGCAGGGGGATGAGCTGGACCTTGCGTTGGCGCTGCCAGCGTTAGGCCGTTTTCGCCTGAACCTGTTCCGCCAGTTGAATGGGGTTGCGGCGACCTTTCGCCTGATACCCAGACGCATTGCGACTTTGGACGAGCTCGACCTTGTGGAAGTGTTTCAAGCTGTTGCGCAGTGTTCCGATGGCCTGATTCTGGTGGGCGGGCCCACCGGCAGTGGCAAGTCCAGCACCTTGGCGGCGCTGCTCGATCAGCTCAACCGTGAGCGGCCACTGCATATCATCACCCTGGAAGACCCTGTGGAAGTTATCCACAGCAGCCAACGGAGCCTTATCAACCAGCGCGAGATGGGCCGCGATTGCCGCGGATTTGCGCAAGGGCTGCGCAGTGCGCTGCGTCAGGACCCGGATGTGATCATGATCGGCGAGTTGCGCGATCTGGAGACGATTCGCCTGGCATTGCGGGCGGCAGAAACGGGGCACCTGGTGCTGGCAACCGTGCACACGCGCTCGGCTGCAGGCAGCATCGATCGGCTGGTGGAGGTGTTTGCCGCCGAGGAAAAACCGTTGGTGCGGGCGATGCTGGCCGAGTCGCTGCGCCTGGTGGTGGCGCAAGTGCTGGTCAAGCGCGGGGGCGGTGGGCGGGTAGCGGCGCGGGAGGTGTTGGTGGCTAACACGGCAGTGCGTAACCTGATTCGCGAAGGGCGGATGGCGCAGCTGAGTTCGGTGATGCAGACGGGGGCGGCTGAGGGGATGCGGACGATGGAAGGGGCGATGCAAAGGCTGAAAGTAATGGGATGGGTGTAGGAGCAGCCTTGTGCTGCGAAGAGGCCGGTGACGTCAGCGACGATCCGCTGTGTTTTCACTGGCCTCTTCGCAGCACAAGGCTGCTCCTACCAGAGCCGTGGTCGAGGCTCGATCAGCGCTTGGCCAGGGCCAGCTGCTGCTGTTCTTTCGGCAACACCCGCTTGGCCACGACATAGTGCTTCTGCCAGTAAGGCTTGCTGAGGGTGTCGATGCTCACCCGCTTGCCGCGACGGGGGGCATGGATGAAGCGGTCGTTGCCCAGGTAGATGGCAACGTGGTTGACCCGTCGGCTCTTGATGTTGAAGAAGATCAGGTCGCCAGGCTTGAGGTCGCCCTTCGCCACCTTCACGCCGTGGCCCTGGGCCATGGCATTGGAGGTGCGTGGCAAGTCGACATCGGCCACATCATTGAAGGCGTATTTCACCAGCCCGCTGCAGTCGAAGCCCTTTTTCGGGCTGCTGCCGCCCCAGACATAGGGCGTACCGAGCACATTCACCGCACGGCTGAGCACATCGCTGCTCTGCTTCGGCGACATGGAGGCAACCGGCAGCCCACGGCTGCTGGCCGCGTTGCTTGGGCGTGCGCGCAGCGTGGTGTGCTTGGCAGGCGCGTGTTTCACCGAGGCATTGGTGGTATAGCCGGTGAAACCATTGGGAAGACGTTGCTCACGATTGGTGGCGTGGGCGGCCAGGGGCAATAATAGACAGAGGGTCAGCCATGTCTTGAGTAAAGGCGGCATAGATGAAGCTCTTTATGAATAGTTATGTGTTAGGCGCGCAACTTTATAACAGCTTTTTGATCAATTTCTGATCCGTTGGTCGATTGGCAGGGTGCCATACGTCGGCCTGCGACGAGAAAGTCACATTTTTTCTTAGAAAATTTTCGGATAACCCACGAGGGCTATGAATGAACAGTTATCAACAGGGTGAGCCGCTTCACGACACCCACAGCAAGGTCATCGGCTACTTGTTGTGGATTTTCGGCTTCACCGGCTCGCACCGTTTCTACTACGGCAAGCCGATCACTGGGACGATCTGGTTCTTTACCCTGGGCCTGCTGGGCATCGGCTGGCTGATCGACCTGTTTCTGATCCCGGCGATGGACAAGGAGGCGGACCTGCGCTTCCGGTCCGGTCGGATCGACTACAACATCGCCTGGATTCTGCTGACCTTCCTGGGCATTTTTGGCCTGCATCGCCTGTACCAGGGCAAGTGGATCACCGCGATCATCTACTTCTTCACGGGCGGCCTGTTCCTGGTCGGCGTGCTGTACGACTTCTGGACCCTGAACAGTCAGATTTCCGAAGCCAACAGCGATCGTCGCTGATTGCAGATCGTGTAGGCGCAGCACAAGGCTGCGCCTACCGAGTTTTACTGGCGGGTCTGGCGCTGTTGCAGCAGCAGGTTGCTGAAGCCTGCGCCGGCAAGCTGTTTCTGCGCGCCGGTCAGTTGTTCGCGGTTGCTGAACGGGCCGACCAGTACGCGGTACCAGGTTTCATCCTTGACCGTCCCCGACTCCACCTTCACCGACTGGCCGAGCAGGATGATTTGCGCACGGACCTTGTCGGCATCCGCCTGCTTGCGGAACGAGCCGGCCTGCAGGAAGAACTGCGTGGTGGCCGCAGGCTTGATCACCGGCGGTGCCGGTGGTGGCGTCTGGCCCAGCAAGGCGGCCTGGGCGCGTGCCGTGTCGATCTTCGCTGCTTCTGCCGGGGTGACCGGGGTCACTGGCTGGGCAGGCACCGGTGGCGTCTTCTCTGGCACGGCTTCCGGCGGCACGATGACCTCGGACTCCGGCAGCAGGGTGTAGAAGTCATACTTCGGCTTCACCGGCTGCTGCGGGGTGGCCGGGGTGGTCTTGCTGGCTTCGGCCACCTTTTCCGGTTTTTGCTGTTCAGGCTTGGTGCGCTTGATGTCCGCGCCGCCTGGTTCGAGCTTCATCAAAAAGACGATGAAAGCGCCCACGGTCAACCCGACTGCCAGCCATACCCAACCCGGGATCGGCTGCTTGGCCGGCGCCTGTTGGCGGCTGGCGCCGCGTTTTGGAGCAGGTTTTTTCTTGGCAGCCAACTTACATGCGCTCCAGGGTTTCCAGGCCGAGCAGTTCCAGACCTTGCTTGAGGGTACGGCCGGTCAGGGCAGCCAGGCGCAGGCGGCTCTGTTGCTGCTCCGGGGTTTCGGCGGCGAGGATCGGGCAGTTCTCGTAGAAGCTCGAGAACAGGCCAGCCAGGTCGTACAGGTAGCTGCACAGCACGTGCGGCGTACCCTTGTCGGCCACGCTGTTAAGCACTTCGCCGAATTGCGCCAGGCGCGCGGCGAGGTCCAGTTCCTTCTCGGCCTGCAGCACGATCTTGCCGTCGACCTCGTCGAAGCCCTTGCCCAGCTTGCGGAACACGCCCGCCACGCGGGTGTAGGCATACAGCAGGTAGGGCGCGGTGTTGCCTTCGAAGTTGAGCATCAGCTCGAAGTTGAAGCTGTAGTCGCTGGTGCGGTGCTTGGACAGGTCGGCGTACTTCACTGCGCCGATCCCGACCACTTCACCGATGTGGCGCAGGTCGTCTTCGGCCAGGCTCGGGTTCTTCTCCTTGACCAGGGCGTAGGCACGCTCCTTGGCCTCGGTGAGCAGGTCGATCAGCTTCACGGTGCCGCCGTCACGGGTCTTGAACGGGCGGCCGTCGGCGCCGTTCATGGTGCCGAAGCCCATGTGTTCCATTTGCATCGGGTGGCCGACGAAGCCTGCACGGCGCGCCACTTCGAACACCTGGTTGAAGTGCAGCGCCTGGCGCTGGTCGACGAAGTACAGGGCACGGTCGGCCTTGAGCACATTGCTGCGGTAGCGTACGGCGGCCAGGTCGGTGGTGGCGTACAGGTAGCCGCCGTCAGCCTTCTGCACGATTACCGGCAGCGGCTCGCCTTCGCTGTTCTTGAATTCTTCGAGGAATACGCACTGCGCGCCCTGGTCCTCGACCAGCAGGCCCTTGGCCTTGAGGTCGCTGACTACGTTGGCCAGGTCGTCGTTGTAGGCGCTTTCGCCCATGACGTCGGCCATGGTCAGCTTGACGTTGAGCAGCTCGTAGGTTTTCTGGCAGTGGGACAGGGAAATGTCCTTGAAACGCGTCCACAGGGCCAGGCACTCAGGGTCGCCGGCCTGCAGCTTGACCACCAGGCCGCGGGCGCGGGTGGCGAATTCTTCGGACTCGTCGAAGCGCTTCTTCGCGGCGCGGTAGAAGTTTTCCAGGTCCGACAGTTCGTCGCTGGTGATCGGGTTTTCCTGCAGGTAGGCCATCAACATGCCGAACTGGGTGCCCCAGTCGCCCACGTGGTTCTGGCGGATGACCTGGTCGCCGAGAAACTCCAGCACACGGGCGACGCTGTCGCCGATGATGGTCGAACGCAGGTGGCCAACGTGCATTTCCTTGGCCAGGTTCGGCGCCGACAGGTCGATCACCACCTTCTCGGCGGCGCCTGCCTTGCGCACGCCCAAATGGCCGTCGGCCAGGGCGGCGTCCAGGCGGTCGGCCAGGGCGCTGGTGTTCTGGAAGAAGTTGAGGAAGCCTGGGCCGGCAATCTCGACTTTGCTGATGTCGTCGCTGGCGGGCAGCGCGTTGATCAGTTTTTCGGCCAGGTCGCGCGGCTTCATGCCGGCAGGCTTGGCCAGCATCATCGCGATGTTGCTGGCGAAGTCGCCGTGGGTCTTGTCCCGGGCGTTTTCCACCTGGATCGCCGGCGATAGCCCTTCAGGCAGCACACCGTCGGTGACGAGTTGGGTGAGGGCTTGCTGGATCAGCTGGCGAATGGTGTCTTTCATGGGGTTCTCTTTTCGACCGCAAGCGCGGTGGAGCGCTTCGATGCGCAGGTGGAAAAACTGGGCATTATCCGTTGCCGGGAGCGGGTTGCCAACCTTTGCCAAGGCTCAGGGTGTCAGTAGAGGTCTACCGGGTCCACGTCCAGCGACCAGCGAACCTGTCGGCCGCTCGGCATTTGCTCCAACACTAGCAACCAGGCGCTGATCAGTCGATGCAGGGGTGCCCGGGTGTTGGCCTGTATCAATAATTGGGCGCGGAAGCGGCCTGCTCGGCGCTCCATGGGAGCCGGTACCGGGCCCAACAATTCAATGCCCGGCAGGCGCTGTTCGGCCACCAGGCGCTCTGCTGCGCTGCAGGCTTCGTCGAGGAAGCCTTCGGCCTGACCCGGTTTGTGCGCTTCGGCGCGCAGCAAGGCCAGGTGCGAAAAAGGCGGCAGGCCGGCGGCGCGGCGCTCGTCCAGGGCTTGCTCGGCGAAGGCGAAATAGCCTTGTTCGGTCAGTTGTACCAGCAAGGGGTGGTCGGCCAAGTGGGTCTGGATGATCACCTTGCCGGGCTCTTCGGCGCGCCCGGCACGCCCGGCAACCTGCACGATCAATTGCGCCATGCGCTCGCTGGCACGGAAGTCGCCGGAGAACAGCCCGCCGTCGGCGTCGAGGATGGCCACCAGGGTCACGCGTGGGAAGTGGTGCCCCTTGGCGAGCATCTGGGTGCCCACCAGGATGCTCGGCTGGCCACGCTGGATGGTGCCGAACAGGTTGTGCATGGCGTCTTTGCGCGCCGTGCTGTCGCGGTCCACGCGCAGGATCGGGTAGTCCGGGAACAGCACCTTAAGGCGCTCTTCGGCACGCTCGGTGCCTGCGCCCACCGGCCGCAAGTCGACATGGTTGCACTGCGGGCACTGGTGCGGCAGGCGTTCGTCATAACCGCAGTGGTGGCAACGCAGCACGCCGGAACGCTGGTGCACGGTCATGCGCGCATCACAGCGAGGGCATTCGGACAACCAGCCGCAATCGTGGCACAGCAACGTCGGGGCAAAGCCGCGGCGGTTGAGGAACACCAGCACTTGCTGGCCTGCCTCCAGGGTCTGGCGGATGGCCTGCTGCAACGGGCCGCTGATGCCACTGTCCAGCGGCAGGCTTTTCACGTCCAGGCGCAGCATGCGCGGCGGGCGCGCACCGCCGGCGCGCTGGTTCATGCGCAGCAAGGTGTAGCGGCCGGTCTGGGCGTTGTGCAGGGTTTCCAGCGACGGCGTAGCCGAGCCGAGGAGGATTGGGATGTTCTCCTGGTGGGCGCGCACCAGGGCCAGGTCGCGGGCGTGGTAACGCAGGCCTTCCTGCTGTTTATAAGAGCCGTCGTGCTCTTCGTCGATGATGATCAGGCCGGGGTTTTTCATCGGCGTGAACAGCGCCGAGCGGGTGCCGATGATGATGTCGGCCTCGCCATCGCGGGCTGCCAGCCAGGCGTCCAGCCGCTCGCGGTCGCCGACCGCCGAGTGCAGCAAGGCGATGCGGGCGTTGAAGCGTTGCTCGAAGCGCGCCAGTGTCTGCGGGCCGAGGTTGATTTCCGGGATCAGCACCAGCGCCTGCTTACCGGCCTCCAGTGTTTCGCGGATCAACTGCAGGTAGACCTCGGTCTTGCCGCTGCCGGTAACCCCGGCCAGCAGAAACGCGTTGAAACTGCCAAGGCCCAGGCACACGGCATCGAAGGCGTTGCGCTGCTCTTCGTTGAGCGGCAGTTCGGGCTGCGCCAGCCAGTGCTCGTGGCGCGGCGTCGGCAGGTGGCGGCGTACTTCGACGGTGACCAGTTCCTTGGCCAGCAGCAGGTCGAGGCTGTCCTTGTTCAGGTTGAGCTTGCCCAGCAGGCTGTGGGCCACGCCGTGTGGGTGCTGCGCCAGGGTTTTCAGGGCATCGCGCTGGCGCGGTGCGCGGGCGATGCGGGGGTCATCGTGGCGGGCATCGGCGGCGACGTGCCAGAAGCGTTCCTGGCGCATCTCGGCCAGTTCGCCCTGGCGCAGCAGGGTCGGCAGGGCCCAGCTCAGGGTATCGCCCAGGCTGTGCTGGTAGTACTGGGCCGTCCACAGGCACAGCTTGAGCAGGGCCGGCGGCAGCGGCGACACCGGGTCCAGCAGCGCAATGGCCGGCTTGAGCTTGTCGGCGGGCACTTCGCTTTGGTCGCACACCTCCACCAGCACGCCGATCATCTCGCGGCGCCCGAATGGCACACGAATGCGCATGCCCGGTGTGAGGGGCTGGCGCGCCATGCTCGCCGGCGCCCTGTAGTCGAACAGGCGACGCAGCGGGGAGGGCAGGGCAAGGCGCAGGATGACGTCGGACACGCGGAAGGTCTCGCAAGGGCATTTCAAAGACTGGCGAGCCTAGCAGACGACAGTCGGTGCAAGCGACAACTTGCGCTGAGGCTGGGCTCTGGTATTATTCGCCGCCTAATTACGTGCGGTATTCAACAATTGGTGTTGGGTGGCGGCACGCAGCTCGAGGAAGTGACCATGAAAGCAAATATTCATCCGAACTACGAAGTAGTTGCAGTCACCTGCAGCTGCGGCAACAAGTTTGAAAGCCGTTCGACCCTGGGTAGCACCCTGTCGATCGACGTTTGCAACCTGTGCCACCCGTTCTACACCGGTAAGCAGAAAGTCCTGGACACCGGTGGTCGCGTACAGAAGTTTGCCGATCGCTTCGGCATGTTCGGTGCCAAGAAGTAATAATGCGCATGGCGAATCCCTCGGGTTTCGCGCTGTTGCAAAAAAAAGCGCCCCTTGTGGGCGCTTTTTTTGTGGGTGCGATTTGGCATCTTCCTGCCCTGGCGTTCTGTCCGCTGCCGGCCAATCCTCAGCAGGTAGCCGTGCGGCAGGTGGTGGATGGCGATACCTTGCGCCTGACCGACGGCCGCAGCGTGCGCATGATCGGCATCAACGCCCCGGAGATTGGTCGCAAAGGGCGGACCAGCGAGCCCTATGCCGAGGCGGCCAAGCGGCGCTTGCAGGCCCTGGTCAAAGCCAGTGACGGGCGTGTAGGGCTGGTGCAGGGCGTCGAGGGCAAAGACAAATACGGCCGCACACTGGCGCACATCTACGGCCGCACTGGCAACAATCTGGAAGCACAACTGCTCAGCGAGGGGCTCGGTTACCGCGTTGCCGTTGCCCCCAATGTGCGCCTGGTGGGGTGCCAGCAACTGGCCGAGCAAGCGGCGCGCAAGGCGGGTGTCGGGCTGTGGCGAAGCTCCCCGGTGCTGCGCGCACGGGATGTCCGGCAGTCTGGGTTCGCTGTCATCGGTGGCCGAATCGAGGCAGTTGAACGTAACCGTGGCGGCGTCTGGCTGACCCTGGATAGCACCGTGGTGCTGCAGGTTCCCGCTCGTCTGCAACGCGACTTCCCGGCCAGCTTCTTCGATAATCTCAAAGGGCGCCAAGTCGAAGCGCGTGGCTGGGTGTTGGATCGTTCCCGCAAGGGTGGCCTGAAGCCCGGTCAGCGACGCTGGGTGTTGCCATTGACCGATCCGAGCATGTTAGAACGCATTTCAGGCTGAAAAGATGTAGACATTTCGGTATTAGATTGTACACACTGTGATTCGTATGCCCCGTGGGTTATAGCGTAAAGTCGTAGGCTAAAGGCCTTGACACAAGTGACCGACCAGTCTTGTGACTCCCCGGCTCTTTGCGTATCCTCGGCGGTCCGTCAGAACAGTAAATAGCGGAATGCCCACCATGTCAGACCTGAAAACCGCCGCTCTCGAATACCACGCTCAACCTCGTCCGGGGAAACTGAGCGTCGAGCTCTCGAAGCCCACCGCCACCGCCCGTGACCTCGCCCTGGCCTACAGCCCAGGTGTTGCAGAACCCGTGCGCGAAATCGGCCGTGATCCAGAGCTGGCCTACAAATACACCGGTAAAGGCAACCTGGTTGCGGTGATTTCGGATGGTACTGCCATCCTCGGTCTGGGCGACCTCGGCCCACTGGCCTCGAAGCCGGTCATGGAAGGCAAGGGTGTTCTGTTCAAGCGTTTCGCTGGCATCGACGTGTTCGACATCGAAGTCGAGTCGGAAAGCCCGCAAGCTTTCATCGACACCGTTCGCCGCATTTCGATCACCTTCGGTGGCATCAACCTCGAAGACATCAAGGCTCCAGAGTGCTTCGAAATCGAGCGCACCCTGATCGAGCAGTGCGATATCCCGGTCTTCCACGATGACCAGCACGGCACCGCGATCGTCACCGCGGCCGGCATGATCAACGCCCTGGAAATCGCCGGCAAGAAGCTGGAAGAAGCCAAGATCGTCTGCCTGGGTGCCGGCGCTGCCGCCATCTCGTGCATGAAGCTGCTGGTCAGCATGGGTGCCAAGGTCGAGAACATCTACATGATCGACCGCAGCGGCGTGATCCACGCTGGCCGCGACGACCTGAACCAGTACAAGGCGCAGTTCGCCCACGCGACCGACAAGCGCACCCTGGCTGACGCCTTGAACGGTGCCGACGTGTTCGTTGGCCTGTCCGGCCCGAACCTGCTGAGCGCAGAAGGCCTGAAGTCGATGGCGGCCAACCCGATCGTGTTCGCTTGCTCGAACCCCGATCCGGAAATCTCCCCAGAGCTGGCTCACGCCACCCGTAACGACGTGATCATGGCCACCGGTCGTTCCGACTACCCGAACCAGGTCAACAACGTACTGGGCTTCCCCTTCATCTTCCGTGGCGCCCTGGACGTACGTGCCAAGCGCATCAACGAAGAAATGAAGATTGCTGCGGCCATCGCCCTGAAAGACCTGGCCAAGCTGCCGGTTCCTAAGGAAGTTTGCGAAGCCTACGGCGTCGAAGGCCTGGAATTCGGCCGTGAGTACATCATTCCGAAGCCTCTGGATGCCCGTCTGATCACCGTTGTTTCCGATGCTGTCGCCAAGGCTGCTATCGAGTCCGGTGTGGCGACCCTGCCGTATCCTAAGCACTACCCGCTGAACAGCGTGGATGAAGTGTTCAACGGCTGATTCTGGTCGTAAGTACAAAAAGCCCCGGCTCGTGAGAGTCGGGGCTTTTTCGTGTAATGGGGTGTCAGACGTTTCTGTTTTGAGTGTGCCCCCAGCTCTTGCCGAGGAGTATCAATCAATATGGTGCATAACGTGATCGGATAGCTTTCCAAGGGATCTGTTGTGCCAGCCTATTTCTCCTCCCTTACCATCTGTGGTCAGGTCTTTCATTTTGCTCACCTTGAGCCTTTCACCTTCATGTTTCACAGTGAGCGAGCCAGTCGGCAGCTGCGGGTGAGAGTGACTTTTTCTAACCACTGTTTCAGTAAGGCATATGATCCTAAGGCCCAGCCCCTGGTAGGTCCGATTATTCGCGATGGCTGTCAGGAGCGAACATTTTGTTTGGTTCGTTACCGTCTCCCTTTCAGGCTCAGGGGTGTAATCGAGGGTTTGCAGGCGTCAGGAGTGCGAGTCTATGAAACAGCCACGGGGCGGAATTGGTGCTACTCGATACTCGTGGAAGACCCACAGGGGCCGTACCATGTGTTCTTCGAAGTACGGCGCGCAACAGGGGGTCAAAAGCAGTGGCAGGAGCTTAGGCTGGTTGTCGAAAGTGCTTACCATCAAGGTGAGCAGGGTGGTCCCGTATTGAGGGGGCGCATGCTGTTCACCCTGCTTTGCAGCAAGGTGTACTTGCAGCAACCGACAGCGACTAGGCGTTGAAGCTTCGGGCACAAAAAAAGACGCTCGAGGCGTCTTCTTTTGTTGCTTAAAGCAGATCCGGACACCACTTGCGAACCGCCTTGCGCGATTACGGCCTAGGCCGCTGGGAAGCGCTCAATCTCATCCGGTCAGTCGCTTCGAAGTGCCAAATATAAGCACTGATACGGCGTACGTCAATCTCGGATGAGATCCCTATCTCCGATCAGAACAGGTCCATCGGCGCTGCTTCGTCTGCTGGCAGCGGGCTTCCCGGTGCCGCGCCGTTGCCCAGTTCATCCCCGGATGGTGGCGAGTCTTCGGCCTTGAACAGCTCGAAGTAGGCGTTCGGCGTGCCCGGCGAGGCCGCGCGGCCGCTGACCGGGTCGACACGCAGGCTGAGGATGCCTTCCGGTTCAGCCGGTACGTGGTTGGGTTTGTCCTTCAGCGCAGCACCCATGAAGCTCATCCAGATCGGCAGCGCCGCAGTGCCACCGTATTCGCGGCGGCCCAGGGTCTCGGGTTGGTCGAAGCCGACCCATACCGTGGTCACGTAATCGGCGTTGTAGCCGGAGAACCAGGCATCCTTGGACTCGTTGGTGGTACCGGTCTTGCCGGCCAGGTCGGTGCGGCCCAGGGCCAGCGCACGGCGGCCAGTGCCCCGTTTGATTACATCCTGCAGCATGCTGGTGAGGATGTACGTGGTGCGGCCGTCGATGATCTGTTCCGCCACTGCCGGCGTTTGCGGTGCTGGCGTGACCTGACCAAAGGCGGCCGGCGCCTCGCCCGGCATGGCTGCGGTGCTGATCGGCTGCTCTGGCGCGGCAAGGCCTGCCTGGTCCTGGGCGCCTTGCGGCACGCGGGGTGGGTTGGCAGTGAACAGGGTCTCGCCGCTGCGGCTCTCGATGCGGTCGATCAGGTACGGGGTGATCTTGTAGCCGCCGTTGGCAAAGGTGCTCCAGCCCGTGGCGATTTCCATCGGCGTGAGGGTTGCGGTGCCCAGTGCCAGCGACAGGTTGCGCGGCAAGTCCTGCTTGTTGAAGCCGAACTTGGCGATGTAGTCGATGGTGCGGTCGACGCCCATGGCCTGCAGCAGGCGGATCGATACCAGGTTGCGCGACTTGTACAGCGCCTCGCGCATGCGGATCGGGCCGAGGAAGGTGTTGGTGTCGTTCTTCGGCCGCCAGACCTTGTCCAGGTACTCGTCGACGAACACGATCGGTGCATCGTTGACCAGGCTGGCTGCGGTGTAGCCGCTGTCGAGCGCCGCGCTATAGATGAAGGGCTTGAAGCTCGAGCCAGGTTGGCGCTTGGCCTGCATGGCACGGTTGTAGTTGCTTTGCTCGAACGAGAAGCCGCCTACCAGGGCACGAATGGCGCCGTTGTATGGGTCGAGGGTGACCAGCGCGCTTTGTGCGCCCGGCACCTGGCTGAACTTGAGCTTGCCGTCGTCCAGGCGCTGCAGGCGCACCAGGTCACCTACCTGGGCAACATCGGCGGGGCTTTGCGGTGCGCGGCCCTGGGAATTGCTATTGAGGAACGGGCGCGCCCACTTCATGGTGTCCCAGGCGACGGTTTCTTCCTGGCCGCTGCGGGTCAGCACCTTGAGGTCGGTCTTGTCGACCTGGGTGACGATGGCCGGCTCAAGGCCGCCCAGGGTGCGCTGCTTGCTCAGTTCCAGCAGCCAGGCCGCGTGGGTCTTGCCTGGGAAGCGTGCCTCGGGGCCGCGGTAACCGTGGCGTTCATCGTAATCGGAAAGGCCCGTGAGAATGGCTTTGTTGGCCATCTCCTGCGTGTCGCTCGGCACCGTGGTGGTGACGCGGAAGCCCTCGGTGTAGGCATCGCTGCCATAACGGCCGACCATCTCGGCGCGGGCCATCTCGGCGACGTACGGGGCATTCACCTCAGGTGTCGGCACGTGGTAGCTGGCGTTGAGCGGCTCGGCCAGGGCGGCCTGGTAGCTGGCCTGGTCAATCTTGCCGAGCTTGTACATGCGGCCAAGAATCCAGTCGCGACGCTCTTTTGCGCGCACCGGGTTGGCCAGGGGGTTGAAGCGCGAAGGTGCCTTGGGCAGGCCGGCGATCATCGCCATTTGCGCCAGGCTCACGTCGCGGATCGACTTGCCGTAATAAACCTGTGCGGCGGCATCGATGCCGTACGCCCGGTTGCCCAGGTAGATCTTGTTCACGTACAGCTCAAGGATTTCGTCCTTGGTCAGCTCACGCTCGATCTGCAGGGCCAGCAAAATCTCGTTAGTCTTGCGCGAAAAGCTGCGCTCGCTGGTGAGGAAGAAGTTCTTCGCCACCTGCATGGTGATGGTGCTGCCGCCCGTCTGGATGTGGCCGGTTTTTACCAGCTGAGTCGCGGCGCGCATCAGGCTGCTGGGGTCAACGCCGTAGTGGTTGAGGAAATTGTCGTCCTCGGCTGACAGAAGCGCCTGGATAAATTGTGGGGGGATTTCCGCGAAACGGATCGGCGAGCGGCGCATTTCGCCGAACTCGGCAATCAACTTGCCGTCGCTGCTGTACACCCTGAGGGGGATCTGCAACTGGATGCTTCTGAGGGACTCGACCGAGGGCAGGCTAGGGCTAAGATACAGAAACGCACCGCTCACACCGAGTACGAGCGCGCTAATGACTGCGACGGAAGACCACCAGAAGAACTTCAGCAGACGTATCAAGGCTTTTGGGCGTCCAGGTTGATAAGTGAATTGCGTACGGGTCCGGCGGACCAAAAACGCTGGGCATTATAAGCATTTTTTCGCCTTGCCGGGTGACCGGCCAGGTGGCCCGTCGAACCGTTTGGCCGCTGAGGCCTAGCGCTGACGCGGGTTTGCGGCATACAGCAAAGGAACAGCGATGCTTGGACGTTTCGGCATGGATGCCGGTTCACTCTTGGGGGTGGAAATTGCCCCCGACTCCGTTCGGATTGTGCAGCTGCAGCGACGCAAGGGGCGTTGCCAGGTCGCGGCCTGGGCGCACGAGTCGTATGAGCCGTACAGTGGGGTTGATTGGGCGAGCGACCCTGCCCGGCTAGTGGCTGCGTTGCGCCGTGCCTGCAGGCGCAGCGGCAGTCGGCAGCGGCGCGTCGCGGTGGCGCTGCCGGCAAATCAGGTGATCTGCAAGGTGTGCCAACTGCCAGCGGGCCTGAGTGAAGCCGATATCGAGGCCCAGTTGCTGGCTGATGCGGATCGCCTGTTTCCATTTCCGCTTGATGATCTGGCGCTGGACTTTCAGTTGCTCGGGGCCTCCAAGGCCGATTGCCAGGAGGTCATGGTGGCTGCCTGTCGCCAGCGTGCGCTGGAGCCCGTTGAAGCCCTGCTTGATGCAGCCGGGCTGCAGGCCGAAGCGATGGAGGTCGACAGTATCGCGTTGCAGCGGATGTTGCCGCAGGGCGCGCTTGCGGGTTCGGCATTGCTGCGTATCGAAGCGCAAGGCGCGACGCTGCACTGTTGGCGGCAGGGTATGCCCGCGCAGCGCCGCGAAGTGCACCTTGGCCAAGCACTTGGCCAATGGCCGGCGCTTTTGGGCGACGACAGTCAACTGGAATGCGTGCTGGTCGCCGGCAGTTCACCGATCGAGCAAGCGTGGCTGGATAACCTGAGTGCAGAGGTGAAGCTGCCCTGTCGGCCCCTGCCTTCTATTGTGGGGTTGGAGCCTGGTGGGGGCGAGATGCTCTTGGCATGCGCCTTGGCGCTCGGAGGCATGCAGCCATGATGCGTCTGAACCTTTTGCCCTGGCGCGAGCGGCAGCGCCGGTCGATGCTTCGGCGCTTTCAGTGGATGTTGCTTGGCAGTGCGGCGCTGGCCCTGTGCGCCGTGATGCTGATCGATCAACTGGCACGCCAACGTGCGCAGCAGCAAGGGTTGAGCACTGTTAGCCGTCATTCCGCCATTGCGCTGCTGGATGAACAATTGGAGCAGCACGCCGATGTCCGTGCCGCCCACGATGCTGCCCAGGCACACGCTGCGGTGTTGGCCAGCCTGCGCGCCGATCAAGGTGTATTCCCCGCGTTGCTTAGCGACTTGGAGGCCGCGTTGCCTGCTGGCCTGCAACTCACTGAGCTCACGTTGGCAGGCGGCCGTTTGCAGGTGACCGGCCAGGCCGCGTCCGGTGCCGTGGTCGCTCAGTTCATGCGCGACCTTGAGCGGTCCGCTGTACTGCAAGGCCTGGAGCTCAAGCATGTGAAGCACCTGCCTTCGGGCGATGAGTTTGTCCTGACAGCGCGTGTGTCGGCGTTTTGGTCGTGAATGCAGCCTGGTGGGTGAGCTGGCAGGGCATGGCCGAACGTTCCGCTCGCTTCAGGTGGGGCGCTTCGGTCGGTCTGGGAGTGTTGGTACTGGCGCTGGGGTGTGGGCTACGCCTGCCCGAGTTGCGGCACGCCCATGGGCAAGTGAATGCGCAGCATCAGCAGTTGAGCGAGGAACATTCGGCCAAGGCAGCGCAGGTGCGAGAGCTGGCACGTATGCGCGCTGCGCTGGCCGCCGCACAGCAGGCGCTGCACATTGCCCGGTGGCGTCTTGCCGCTGGCGAGGGCATGAGTGACCTGCTCGATTCGCTTGCCGCCTCAGGGCATGAGTTTGGCCTGCTGTTCGAGCGGCTCGATGTGCATGAGGCGGTGGAGCAGGCGCACTACCGAACCATCCCCCTCGATGTTCAGGTGGTGGGCCGGTATGCAGCACTGCGCCTGTGGTTGGATGAATGGCTTGGGCAGCTGCGGCTGCTGCGCGTGAGTGACCTGAGCATGAACGAAGTCGATGGGCGGCCTGGATTGTTGCGCGTTCGCCTGAGGGTTCACGCCCATCATGCTGATGCTACGACGCCGGCCGTTGCGTCGTTGGCAGATTTGCCCGCTCGGGCAGCGGCCGTGCCGCCGGTGGTCGATCCGTTCTCCGCAGCCCCGGCGAAAGTGGCACCTGGCGAATTGGGCCGTGTGCCCTTGGCGCAGCTGGAAATGGTCGGGAGCCTGGCGCAAGGCGGCGCGCATGAAGCGCTGTTGTTGTCTGCAGGCCAGTTGTATCGCGTGCGCCTGGGCGACCGGCTCGGGCGCGATGAGGGTGTTGTGGTGCACATCGACGAGCAGCGGGTCGACGTGCGCGAGCGGTGGTTCGTGGCGCGTGAGTGGCATGAGCGCACAGCTGTACTCACCCTCCGAAAACCCCTGGACAAGGAGGTCATGGACAAGGATGAAAAGGCTATGGAGAGGGGCGGCGGCGTTCGTCTTGTCGATCCCGCTGGCGACGGCAGCCCCCACTCGGGGTGAGCCACTGTCGCTGAACTTTCAGGATGTGCAGGTGCGCGCCGTATTGCAGGTGCTGGCAGACCATGCCGGCGTGAACCTGGTTGCCAGCGATTCGGTGCAGGGCAATATCACCTTGCGGCTTCAGGATGTGCCCTGGGAGCAGGCGCTGGATTTGGTGCTGCGCAGTAAGGGCCTGGCACGGCGTGAAGAGGGCAATGTACTGCTCGTGGCGCCGGCGGCGGAGCTTGCCGGGCAATCACTCGACGCCCGACTAGGCCAGGCGCTGGATGCGCAATTGCAGCCGCTGCAGCGTGAACTGATGCCGATCCACCATGCCGTAGCGTCCGAGCTCGCAGAGCTGTTGCTGGCAACCCTGGCAGACGACGGCATCCTCACTGGGCGAGGCAGTTTGAGCGTGGATGCGCGCACCAATACCCTGGTGGCCTACCAGCCCGCTGACCGCCTTGCCGAGCTGCGCCACCTTGTGGCGCAGCTGGATGTGCCGGTGCGTCAGGTGGCAATCGAGGCACGCATCGTCGAGGCCAATGTCGATTACGAAAAGAGCCTTGGGGTGCGTTGGGGTGGGCCCTTGTATGGTGAGAACGTAAGGCCAGGCAAGGAGCTGTTCGTCGACCTTGGGGTGGAGCGTGCCGGCTCCAGTGTCGGCCTGGGCCTGCTGCGTGGGGGCATCCTGCTGGACCTTGAGCTCAGCGCCATGGAAAAGAGCGGCAATGGCGAAATCATCTCGCAGCCCAAGGTGGTCACGGCCGACAAGGAAACGGCCAGGATCCTCAAAGGTACCGAGGTGCCTTACCAGGAAACCAGCAAGAGCGGCGCCACGTCCGTGTCGTTTCGCGAAGCATCCCTGTCGCTTGAAGTCACCCCGCAGATTACCCCGGACAATAAGGTCATCATGACGGTCAGGGTGACCAAGGACGAGCCTGATTACGTCAATGCTTTGAACAACGTACCGCCGATCCGCAAGAACGAGGTCAATGCCAAGGTTCGCGTGGCGGACGGCGAGACGATCGTGATCGGTGGCGTCTACTCGACCACGCAAAACAATGTGGTCGACAAGGTGCCATTTTTCGGCGATCTGCCGTATGTTGGGCGGCTGTTTCGACGCGATGTATTACAAGAGAAAAAATCCGAGCTGCTGGTCTTCCTGACTCCGCGTATCATGAGTGACCAGGCGATTGCTGTGAGTCGTTGATTCTGTGCGAAATTTGATACTTGTGGGGCCAATGGGCGCTGGTAAAAGCACCATTGGACGCCTATTGGCCAAAGAGCTGCGCCTGCTGTTCAAAGATTCCGACAAGGAAATCGAACTGCGATGCGGCGCCAACATCCCGTGGATCTTCGACAAGGAAGGCGAGCCGGGCTTCCGTGACCGTGAGCAGGCGATGATCGCCGAGCTCTGCGGGCTCGACGGCGTGGTCCTGGCCACCGGCGGCGGCGCGGTAATGCGCGATGCCAACCGCCAGGCGTTGCGCCAGGGCGGCCGGGTGATCTACCTGCATGCTTCGGTTGAGCAGCAGGTTGGTCGCACCGCACGTGATCGCAATCGCCCCCTGTTGCGTACCGCCAACCCGGAAGCGACCCTTCGCGCCCTGCTCGAAGCGCGTGATCCGCTCTACCGCGAGATCGCCGACCTGGTCGTTGAAACCGACGAGCGGCCACCGCGCATGGTGGTGATCGATATTCTCGAACGCTTGCAGCAGTTGCCGCCCCGATAAGCCGGGACTATTCTCGGCCACCAGCGCCGAGGCGAGGTTCAACTTACCGCGTGCGTCGCCCAAGCGGCGCCGCGCCCAAGTACATTGTGGGGATACATGCAGACACTAAAGGTCGACCTGGGCGAGCGTAGCTACCCGATCTACATTGGCGAAGGCCTGCTGGACCAGCCCGAGTTGCTGGCGCCGCACATTGCCGGGCGGCAGGTCGCCATCGTTTCCAACGAAACCGTCGCGCCTCTGTACCTCGAACGCCTGGCCAAGACCCTGGGTGCCTATTCGGTGCTGCCCGTGGTGTTGCCTGACGGCGAAGCCCACAAGAACTGGGAAACGCTGCAATTGATCTTCGATGGCCTGCTCACTGCCCGGCACGACCGTCGCACCACCGTGGTGGCCCTTGGCGGCGGCGTGATCGGCGACATGGCCGGCTTTGCCGCTGCCTGTTACCAGCGCGGCGTCGATTTCATCCAGGTGCCGACCACCCTGTTGTCCCAGGTCGACTCTTCGGTCGGCGGCAAGACCGGTATCAACCACCCGCTGGGCAAGAACATGGTCGGTGCCTTCTATCAGCCCAACGCGGTGCTGATCGACACCACCAGCCTCAAGACCCTGCCGGCGCGTGAGCTGTCCGCAGGCTTGGCTGAAGTGATCAAGTACGGCCTGATCTGTGACAAGCCGTTCCTTGGTTGGCTCGAAGACAATATGAAGGCCCTGCGTGCCCTGGACTCCACGGCCCTGACCGAAGCCATCCGCCGTTCCTGCGCAGCCAAGGCTGCAGTGGTTGGTGCTGATGAGCGCGAATCCGGCGTGCGGGCGACCCTGAACCTTGGGCATACCTTCGGCCATGCCATCGAAACCCATATGGGCTACGGCGTCTGGCTGCACGGCGAAGCCGTGTCGGCGGGCACGGTGATGGCCCTGGAAATGTCCATGCGGCTCGGCTGGATCGACCAGACCGAGCGCGATCGCGGAATCCGCCTGTTGCAGGATGCAGGTTTGCCGGTGGTGCCACCACAGGAAATGACCCCGGCGCATTTCATGGAGCACATGGCGGTCGACAAGAAGGTGCTCGACGGGCGTCTGCGTCTGGTGCTGTTGCGCCAGATGGGCGAAGCCGTGATCACCGACGACTATCCGAAAGAGATTCTTCAGGCCACGCTGTCGGCGGATTACCGCGCGATCGTGGCCCAGCTTTGAGGTTGTGACAGCGCAATGACCAGTTTGCATG
>Ga0160473_100662_pt1 | contig 22226 bp, 17 predicted proteins | sample HID1975I_E11MG_FD_108217 | JGI IMG/M metagenome (GOLD analysis project Ga0160473, IMG submission 108217) | Enriched soil microbial communities from UW Madison campus, WI, USA - HID1975I_E11 MG | ecosystem: Environmental > Terrestrial > Soil > Unclassified | place: USA: Madison, Wisconsin... | reverse complement strand
GAAGCAGTGGAGCCGCTCGATCGGTGACGGCCAGGGCGAGACGTACAACACCCTGGTACCGGCCATCGAAAACGACCGTATCTACGCCTCCGACGTCAACGGCGAAGTCTTCGCCCTCGACCGTATCACCGGCGACGTGGTGTGGAAAAAAGACCTGGACCTGCAAGTGTCGGGCGCTGTCGGCGTGGGTTACGGGCTGGTCATGCTCGGCACCCTCAAAGGCGAAGTCATCGCGCTGGACTCCAGCACCGGTGAAGAGCGCTGGCGTTCGCGCGTGACCAGTGAAGTGCTGGCACCGCCCGCCAACAACGGCGACGTGGTGGTAGTGCAGACCCAGGACGACCGCCTGATCGGCCTCGATGCCGCGACCGGCGACCGCCGCTGGATCTACGAAAACACCCCGGCCGTACTGACCCTGCGCGGCACTGGTGCACCGATCGCGACCAACCGCCTGGCGGTTGCCGGCCTGTCTACCGGTAAAGTGATCGCGGTGGATATCAACAACGGCGTGCCAGTGTGGGAGAGCCGTGTGGCCATCCCGCAGGGGCGTTCCGAGTTGGACCGCGTGGTAGATATCGACGGCGGCTTGCTGCTGTCCGGTGGTACCCTGTACGTCAGCACCTACCAGGGCCGCGTAGCGGGCCTGGACCTGGAAAGCGGCCGCGTGCTGTGGCAGCGTGATGCGTCCAGCTACGTGGGTGTCGCCCAGGGTTACGGTAACGTCTATGTCAGCGAAGCCTCGGGTACCGTTGAAAGCGTCGACGAGCGCTCTTCCAGCGCCCTGTGGACCAACGATTCCATGGCTCGCCGTCAGCTGTCGGCACCGGAAGTGTTCTCCAGCTACGTGGCTGTCGGGGACTTCGAGGGTTACCTGCATCTGCTCAGCCAGGTCGATGGTCGCTTCGTCGGCCGTGAACGAATCGACAGCGATGGCCTGCGCGCCCGGCCCCTGGTGGTCGGCGACACCATCTACGTCTTCGGCAACAGCGGCAAGCTCGAGGCACTGACCGTCCGCTGAAGCTAAGCTCAAGACCGCCAACGGTCTTGAGCCGCGGTGTAGGAAACGCCGCACAAACTCCGGCCGCTGCCTTGCAGCGGCCTTTGCATTTTCAAGAATTCAAGAGTGGAGAGCCGCATGGTTCCCGTAATCGCCCTGGTGGGACGGCCGAACGTCGGCAAATCCACCATGTTCAACCGCCTGACCAAGACCCGCGATGCCATCGTCGGTGACCTGTCGGGCCTGACCCGTGACCGCCAGTATGGTGATGCCTCCTGGCAGGGTCGTTCTTTCATCCTGATCGACACCGGCGGTATCACCGGTGACGAAGTGGGCATGGACGAGAAAATGGCCGAGCAGTCGCTCATGGCCATCGAAGAAGCCGACTATGTGCTGTTCCTGGTCGATGCCCGTGCGGGCATGACCGCAGCCGACCAGATGATTGCCGAGCACCTGCGCAAGCGGAACAAGTCGGCGATTCTGGTTGCCAACAAGATCGACAACATCGACCCCGACGTTGCGCGCGCCGAGTTCTCGCCGATGGGCATGGGCAACGCCATTCCGGTGGCGGGCTCCCAGGGCCGTGGTATCAACGCCCTGATGGAAGCCGTGCTCGGGCACCTGCCGCGTGATGCCGAGGACGAAGCTCTCGACCAGGACGTCGCCGAAGGCGAGGAAGCCGCGCGCATTCCTGGCCCAAGCGAAAAAGATGGCATCAAGATCGCCATCATCGGCCGCCCGAACGTCGGCAAGTCGACCCTGGTCAACCGCATGCTCGGCGAAGAGCGCGTGGTGGTCTACGACGAGCCGGGCACCACCCGAGACAGTATCTACATCCCGTTCGAGCGCGATGGCGACAAGTACACCTTCATCGACACCGCCGGGGTGCGCAAGCGCGGCAAGATCCACGAGGAAGTCGAGAAGTTCTCGGTGGTCAAGACGCTGCAGGCCATCAAAGACGCCAACGTGGTCATCTTCGTCATGGATGCCCGCGAAGGTGTGGTCGACCACGACCTGAACCTGCTGGGCTTTGCCCTCGAAGCCGGCCGCGCCATCGTCATCGCCCTGAACAAGTGGGATGGCATGGAGCCGGGTGAGCGCGCCTACGTGAAGACCGAGCTGGAACGCCGGCTGTTCTTCGTCGATTTCGCCGACATCCACTTCATTTCCGCGCTTCACGGCACGGGCGTGGGCAACCTGTACAAGTCGGTACAGGCCGCGTTCACGTCGGCGGTCACCCGTTGGCCAACCAGCCGCCTGACGCAGATCCTCGAAGATGCGGTCAGCGAGCACCAGCCGCCGTTGGTCAATGGCCGCCGCATCAAGCTGCGTTATGCCCACCTGGGCGGCGCCAACCCGCCGTTGATCGTGATCCACGGCAACCAGACCGAGAGCATTCCCAAGTCGTACTCGCGTTACCTGGAAAACACCTACCGCCGCGTACTGAAACTGGTCGGTACGCCGATCCGCATCGAGTACAAAGGCGGTGAGAACCCGTACGAGGGCAAGAAAAACACCCTCACCGATCGCCAGGTCAACAAGAAGCGCCGCTTGATGTCGCACCACAAGAAGGCCGAGAAGAAGCGCCGCGACAAGCGCTGATCAACTCCATGTGGGAGCGGGCTTGCCCCGCGAAGCAGGCAACGCGATGGATGGCACGGGCTTTGCCCGTGTTCCCGGGGCCAGCCCGCTCCCACAGGGTCTCTTGATCCAACGCAATCCCCTATTGTTTCAACCTTTTTCCTGACTGCTCGATCCGCTATGCTCGGACTCCACCCCGTGCCGGATAAACCCCAGGAAAGAGGGCTCCATGATCCGCAGCAAACTGCCGAATGTCGGCACGACCATCTTCACCACCATGTCCCAGCTCGCCGTGCAGACCGGTGCGCTTAACCTTTCCCAAGGCTTCCCCGACTTCAACGGCCCGCAGGCGTTGCTCGATGCAGTGGGCCGGCATGTGGCCGCCGGGCATAACCAGTACGCGCCAATGACTGGCCTGCCGGCCCTGCGCCAGCAGGTAGCGGCCAAGGTCGCACGGTTGTATGGCGCACAGGTGCATGCCGATCACGAAGTGACCATCACCCCAGGTGCCACCGAGGCAATCTTTTGCGCCATTCAGGCGGTGATCCAGGCCGGTGACGAAGTCATCGTCTTCGACCCGTGCTATGACAGCTACGAGCCGTCGGTGGAGCTGGCCGGTGGCCGTTGTGTGCATGTGCAACTGAGCGACAGCGACTTCCGCATCGACTGGCAGCGGTTCAGCGATGCCCTCAGCCCGCGTACACGCATGGTCATTCTCAACTCGCCGCACAACCCCAGCGGCGCACTGATTACCCGTGAAGACCTGGACCAGCTGGCGCAGCTGATCGCTGATCGCGATATCTACCTGGTCAGCGACGAAGTCTACGAGCACCTGGTGTATGACGGCGTACGCCACGCCAGCGTGCTGGCCCATGCCGAGCTCTATAACCGTGCCTTCGTGGTCAGTTCGTTCGGCAAGACCTACCATGTGACCGGTTGGAAAACCGGCTACGTGATCGCCCCACCGGCCCTGAGCGCCGAGCTGCGCAAGGTGCACCAGTACGTCAATTTCTGCGGCGTCACGCCGTTGCAGTGCGCGCTGGCCGACTTCATGGCCGAGCACCCCGAGCACCTCGATGAACTGCCAGGCTTCTACCAGGCCAAGCGCGACCTGTTCTGCGATTTGCTCGAAGGTTCGCGCTTCAGTTTCCGCCGCACGGCCGGCACGTATTTCCAGCTGGTGGACTATTCGCAGATCCGCCCGGACCTGAACGATGTCGAGATGTCGTTGTGGCTGACCCGTGAGCACGGCGTGGCGACCATTCCGGTGTCGGTGTTCTACCAGCAACCCATCCCCGAGCAACGCCTGGTGCGCCTGTGCTTTGCCAAACGTGAGGAGACGCTGCGTCAGGCGGCGGAAAAACTATGCGCGATCTGAGTACACTGCCCGACCTGAAAATCGCCTTGGTGCAGACCACCCTGGCCTGGCACGACCGCGAGGCCAATTATGCGCACTTCGAGGAACTGCTGAAGCAAGTGGGTGAGGTGGACCTGGTGATCCTGCCAGAGATGTTCACCACCGGCTTCTCGATGCAGTCCGAAAGCCTGGCCGAGCCCGAGAACGGCCCGACCTACAAATGGCTCAAGGCCCAGGCGAAGAAGTACAACGCGGTGATCACCGGCAGCGTGATCATCCAGGCCGCCGATGGCAGCCACCGTAATCGCCTGCTGTGGGCGCGCCCGGACGGTGAGATCTTGCACTACGACAAGCGCCACTTGTTCCGCATGGCGGGCGAGCACAAGCATTACACCCCCGGCGAGCGTCAGGTGCAGTTCGAGATCAAGGGCTGGCGGGTGCGCCCGTTGATCTGCTACGACCTGCGCTTCCCGGTGTGGAGCCGTGATGCCCAGGACACCGACCTGTTGCTGTACACCGCCAACTGGCCGGCGGCGCGCCGCCAGCACTGGAACCGACTGCTGCCGGCGCGGGGCATCGAGAACCTGTGCTTTGTCGCGGCGGTTAACCGCGTGGGCACCGATGGCAAAGGCTTTGCTTATTCCGGTGACAGCCAGGTGCTGGACTTCCAGGGCGAGAGCCTGCTCAGTGCTGGCGAAGCGGACGGGGTGTTCACGGTGGTGTTGAGAGCGGCGGAGCTGGCCGCGTACCGGGCCAAGTTCCCGGCGAACCTGGATGCCGATACCTTCGAGCTGCACTGAATCCTTACCGGCCTCTTCGCGGGGCAAGCCCGCTCCCACAGGTTCCCTGCCGTACTCATGTCCAGCGAGGTGTCTGTGGGAGCGGGCTTGTCCCGCGAAAGCGCCGGTACTGTTTACATCAATAGGCGATCAGTAAACATCCCTGCGATACCGCCCATCTTCGATCAATTGCTCGACCATTTCATCGCCCAGAATGCCCTTGAGCGCCGCATCAACGCCGGCCGCCATGCCCTGCAAGCTGCCGCAGACATACACACAGGCGCCATCCGCCACCCAGCGCTTGAGCGCATCAGCCTGCTGCAGCAACACATCCTGCACATACACCTTCTCGGCCTGATCCCGCGAAAACGCCAGGTCCAGGCGTGCCAGCTCGCCGCTGTCGAGCCAGCCTTGCAGTTCGTTGCCGCACAGCAGGTCATGCGCGCGGTTACGTTCACCGAACAGCAGCCAATTGCGTTGTTCGCCCGCGTTGACCCGCGCGCGCAGCAGGCTGCGCAGGCCAGCCAGGCCAGTACCGTTGCCGATCAGAATCATCGGCACCGGTGACTCGGGCAGGTGGAAGCCACTGTTGCGGCGCAGGCGCACGCTCAGCAGGCCATTCACCGGCAGGTACTCGGTCAGCCAACCAGAACCCAGCCCGAGATTGCCATCCGGGTGACGTTCCTGGCGCACGATCAATTCCAATACACCGTCACTGGCGATCGACGCGATGGAGTATTCACGCGTGCCGATTGGTACCAGCGCATCGACCAGCGCCTGTGCGTGCAAGCCCACTAGCTGATCGCGCCGGCTGGGCAACTGACGGCTGGCCAGCGCCTGGCCCAAGGTTTCGCTCAGGCCGTCGAGCTGCACAGTTGCGTTGGCATCCAGGCCCAGGCCGTCGAGGAAGGCGTCGACCCGCGGCTGACCATTGCGCGGCAGGATTTCCACCAGGTCGCCGGCCTGCCAGCTGGCAGGCTCCTCGGGGCGCAGGCCGATCAGGTAGACCGGCAAGCCCTGGCTGCCCGGGTTCATCAACTCACGTTGCACCAGCGTCCAGTTGCCGAAACTCGGCGGCTGCCAGGCCGTGACCGGCTGGGCCCCCGTCAGCTGCGCCAGTGCCTGTTGCCATTGCTGCAGCGCTGCCTGGTCGGCGTTGTCCACCTCCACCGGGCTGAACGCCGTGCTGGCACCGCGTTCACCCAACCAGGCCTGCAGGCGACGGGCAAAGCCGCAGAAGTGCGGGTACTGGCGGTCGCCCAGCGCGAGCACGGCATAGTGCAGGTTGTTCAGCGCCCAGGGTTGGCCAAGCACCTTGCGCTCGAACGCGCGGGCGCTATCTGGCGCTTCGCCATCGCCGAAGGTACTGACCACGAACAAGGCACGACGGGCCTGGCGCAGGTCATCCTCGCCCAGCTCGGCCAAGGCGCGGACTTGCACCGGCAGGCCAGCCGCTTGCAATTGCCCGGCACTTTGCCAGGCCAGCTGTTCGGCGAAGCCGCTCTGGCTGGCAAAGCCGATCAGCCAGCTGTCGCTGCCAGCCTGGGTGCTGTCGACGCCGCCTCGGGCAGCGCGAACCTGGCGTTTCTTGCGGCGGCGGTCAAGGTACAGCAGCCAGCCGGTGACGAAGAACAGCGGCATGGTCAGGCTGGCGAGGGTGACGATGATCCGGCCCGGCAAGCCGAAGTATTCGCCCACGTGCAGGGCGTAAACGCTCTGCAGCAACTGCGCCTTGAAGGATTTGTCGGTGTAGCGGTCGTGGCTTTTCACCTGGCCGGTGGCCGGGTCGAGTACTAGCGTGTTGAACGCGCGCGGGTGCGCGGCATCGTCCAGCAGGTAGAACAGGTTGGCCGGCTGGCCACCCGCCGGTGGCAGGCGAAGGTTGTACATGGCCAGGCCCGGGCCTGCGGCCTCCTTGAGGTTGGCCCAGATGGCGTCGTAGTCGACCACCAGCGGCGGTGCGTTCTTGTCGACCTTCTGTGGCCCGTGGCGGCCACGGCCTTCGCCGCGTTTTTGCTGCTGGCCCGCTGCCGGCGCATCGGCCAGCAGCTTGTTCAGGCCTTCGCGATACCATTCATAGGACCAGAACAGGCCGGTGAGGGCGAACAGCAGGTAGAACAGCAGGCACCAGGTACCGGCCACGGCGTGCAGGTCCCAGTTGAAGGCGCGGCCTTTCTTGGCCCACTCGAAGGTCAGCCAGACCCGCCAGTTGAGCGCCTTGCGCGGCCAGCGCAGGTACAGGCCGGAGAGGCAGAAGAAGATCAGCATCAGGGTGCAGGCACCGGTGATCTGCCGGCCGCTGTCGCCCATGGCCAGGAACCGGTGCAGGTTGAGCATCAGGTTGAAGAAGTCCTGCCCGGCCACTTCACCCTTGAGCTCGCCGGTGTACGGGTCGGCATAACGCAGCTCACCACGGCGCTGGCCCGGCGGCGGGGTGAAGAAGATCCGCGCAGCATTGCCTTCGTGCAGGTCCACCCACAGCATCGCGACCTTGTCGCCTCGCGCGGCCTCGACCCGCTGCACCAGTTCGGCGGGCGGTAACACGCCCTCGGGGCGTACTTCGACCTTTAGCACATCGGCATTGAAGGCCCGCAGCAGTTCTTCCTGAAACGACCAGATCGCCCCGGTGATGCCCATCAAGGCCAGCACCAGGCCAGCGGTGATGCCAAAGAACCAGTGCAATTGGAACAGAGTCTTCTTCACCACATCGATCACCTTGTGTAGCTGCCGCAGCCTGCGCGGTGTGCATTATGCCTTGGTACGCAAAAGCCCCGCTCACTGGAATGAACGGGGCTCCGGGGTGTTGCTTTAGAAGTGAACGCTGGTGGTCAGCAGCGCCGTCCGCCCAGCCGCCTGGTTGGCGAAGTGGGTAGAGAACGCCTTGTCGTAGTACACCTCGTTGGTCAGGTTCTGCACGTTCAACTGCAGGTCGACGTTCTTGGTCAGCTTGTAGGCGGCCATGGCGTCGTAGCGCACGTAGCTGTCAACCATGGTGGTGTTGGCCACGCTGCCGTACACGTCATCCACATAGAACGCGCCACCCCCGACGGTCAGCTTCGGCGTGATCGAATACGTGGTCCACAGGCTGGCGCTGTTGTTCGGTGTGTTCGGCAGCTGGTTGCCATCGTTAACCTTGCCCAGGGCGCCGCCATCGATCTGGCGCGCCTGCATGTAGGTGTAGCCGGCAAAGACCTGCCACTTGTCAGTGAGCTTGCCGCTGGCCGACAGCTCGATACCCTGCACGCGGGTTTCGCCGACGTTTTCGTAGGTGGTGGTGTCCACCTGAACGCGGGCGTTTTCCTTCTCGGTGCGGAACAGCGCGGCGGCCAGGGACAGGCGCTGGTCGAGCAGGTCCCACTTGGTGCCGATCTCGTAGTTGGTGGTTTCTTCCGGCTCCATGTCGCTGCTCAGCAGGTTGCCGGCGCGGTCGCTGGTGTTGCCCAGAGGGTTGCCTTCGGTGCCCTCGCCGAGCATCGCGCCGGGTGGCGTCGCGGAGGTGGCGTAGGAGACATAGATGCTGCCGTTTTCGGCCGGCTTCCAGACCAGGCCCAGTTGGCCGGTGACGAACTCGCTGGTATCACGGCCCTTGGAGGCCACGCCCTTGGCGTTGACCACGGTGGCGCCAGCGGCATCGTAGGTGCGGTACTGGGTGTCGAAGTGGTCGTAGCGCAGGCCCATGTTCAGCAGCCAGTCAGGCGTCAGCTCCAAGGTGTCGAAGACGTACAGAGCACGGGTGTTGCTCTTGGTGTCGGTGCCAGCGTAGTTGCGCGAGATCGCGCCATTCCACGGATCATCCGGGTTCGGATTGCTCAACGAAGTGCAGTTGTAGCCGCTGTTGGCGCCGATCAGGCTCGGGTTGCACGTCGAGGCAGTGGAGCCCCCCGTGTTGGTATCAACGGTGTACGACGAACGCTTGCTCTCTTCCCGGCTCAGTTCGATGCCGGTGGAGAAGCTGTTCTTCATCCCACCCACATAGAACTCACCAAACAGGTCGGTCTGGTTGGTGGTGGTGGCGGTGTTGCCAACGCGGCTGTTGGCGCGGCGCCAGACGCTGCCGTTGTTGACGTTGCCCTTGCTGTCGTCAGGCTGGGTCAGGATGTAGTCCTGCATGCTGTTGCCGTGACGCAGGGTATTCTTGATGGTCAGCGCGTCGGTCAGGTCGTGCTCGATCGCGAAGGTGGCGATGTCGACGCGGCTCTTGCGGAAGTCGCGGCCGGTGAGGCCATAGAAGTTGTCGCTGTCACCACCATCGTACGGTTTGCTCGGGTGCGCCGAGGTACGGGCGCCGCTACCACCGGTAGGAATGGTGTACGGGATGCCGGAATCCGGCAGGTCGTCGCTTTCCAGGTGGTAGTAGTCGAGGTTGACGCGGGTCGGGGTGCCCAGGCCGAAAGCCAGGGACGGGGCGATGCCCCAGCGGTCGTAGTTGACCTTGTCGCGGCCGGCGACGTTGCTCTCGTGGGTCATCAAGTTGAGACGACCGGCCACTGTGTCGCTGAACTGGTAGTTGCCATCGAAGGTGTAGCGTTGGGTCTGGTCACTGCCCCAAGTCCAGGCGCCATCCAGCGAGTTGCCCAGGTGCGCGCGCTTGCTTACCAGGTTGATGGTGCCGCCCGCAGCGCCACGGCCGCCGATGGCCGAGTTCGGGCCCTTGGCCACTTCCACCGACTCGATGGCGAAGATCTCGCGGGTTTGCGCACCGGTATCGCGTACGCCGTCCAGGTAGGTGTCGCCCTGGGCATCGAAGCCGCGGATGAACGGCCGGTCACCTTGCGGGTTGCCGCCTTCACCGGCACCAAAGGTGATGCCAGGTACCGTGCGCAGGGCGTCCTGCAGGCTGAGGGCGTTGGTGTCCTTGATGACCTGCTGCGGGATCACCGTGACCGAGCGTGGGGTGTCTACCAGCGGCGCGGTGTACTTCTGCGATGAGGCCTTCTCGACCTTGTAGTCGGTGCTGGCTTGTTCGGCCTTGCCGTTGACGCTGGTGGCATCAAGGGTGACAGCGTTGTTGGCGGCAGGCTCGGCAGCGTAGGCGGTCGAAGCAGTGATGGCGACGCCGATGGCGGTCACGATCAGGCGTGGTGAACTCACAGCAGATGGCACGTAGTGACGCATTGGTAAGGACCTTCCCCAAGGTGATAAGGCGGCGGATCTTAATGTAAGCAATTGTGACTAACAATTGAGAGTCGTTACCATTCGTGAAGAATTTACAATCTTTACAGTTTGCCCTTACGGTTTTGAGTGGCTGAAACGTCTTAAGCGGCGAATGGGGCTTGTGGTATGTAAAAGGTAATCAATATCATTGACGCCTTTACATTTGCCCAGGTGCCGCCGCCATGCTGCTTCACATTCCCGGCCTGTTCGATGCCGACGAACTCACGCGTATCCGCGAGGCGCTGGAGCAGGCTGATTGGGCCGATGGTAAGGTCACTGCCGGGTATCAATCGGCCAAGGCCAAGCACAACCTGCAGTTGCCTGAAGGCCACCCGCTGGCCAAGGAACTGGGCAGCGCGCTGATCGACCGCCTGTGGAACACGCCGCGCTTCATGTCGGCAGCGCTGCCGCACAAGGTGTTTCCACCGCTGATCAACTGCTACCGCGAAGGCGGCAACTTCGGCTTCCACATCGACAATGCATTGCGCCAGCCCAAGGGCAGCCCGGAGCGCGTGCGTACCGACCTGTCCTCGACGCTGTTCCTCAGCGACCCGGACAGCTACGACGGCGGCGAACTGGTGATTCAGGACACTTACGGCGTGCAGCAGGTCAAGTTGGCAGCTGGCGACCTGGTGCTGTACCCCGGCACCAGCCTGCACAAGGTCAACCCGGTGACCCGCGGCCAGCGTTATGCGGCGTTTTTCTGGACGCAGAGCCTGGTACGCGAGGACAGCCAGCGTGCGCTGCTGTTCGAGATGGACAATGCCATCCAGCAACTCACCGCCGATGTGCCCGATCACCCATCGCTGCTGCAGTTGACGGGGACTTACCACAACCTGCTGCGCCGCTGGGCTGAGGTCTGAACCGTGTCATACCCGTTGCGTCGTGAAGAAGTAGTGGATGTTGCAGGGCTCAAGGCCATGCTCGAAGACAGCCCCGGCAAGGTGGCCCAGGCGATCCTGGTGGCAGCGGGGGAGGGGGTGGTCGAGGCGCAGTTGCTGCTGGGGCAGATTCTACTCGATGGGCGCGGTATCGAGCAGGATGTAGACCTGGCCCGGCGCTGGTTCGCCATTGCCACGGAGGGAGGCAGTGTCATGGCCTGCAACATGCTGGGGCGTTGCCTGGAGCATGGCTGGGGCGGTGAAGCCAGCCTGACGCAGGCGGCCATTTACTATGCCCGGGCGGCAGACGCTGGGCTGGACTGGGGCCTATACAATTTGGGCAACCTGCTGGCCACCGGGCGCGGGGTGCCGGCCAACCAGGCCCAGGCCTTGGTCTGTTACGAGAAGGCCGCGCAGTTGGGGCATGCCAAGTCGATGAACCTGTACGGGCGTTACCTGGAGCAGGGCATTGCCACGGCGGCAAGCCCGGCGCGGGCGGTGCGCTGGTATCGGCGTTCAGCCGAGGCGGGGGACTTTCGCGGGATGTTCAGTTTGGCGATGGTGCTGGTCGAGCGGGGGCAACTGACTGAAGCCGGGCCTTGGCTGGAACGGGCGCGGGTTGAGGGGAATGTGAATTTCTTGCGCAGTGCGGTGGCTACATTGCACGGGGCTGGGCCGTTGCTGGCGGGGTATGCAGCAGGGTATGCCGAGGAACTCGAACAGCGCGGGGAATGATGTCTAGACTGCTGGCCTCTTCGCGGGGCAAGCCCGCTCCCACAAGTTATCTGTTGCCTGTGGCACATCAGGGTCCTGTGGGGGCTTGCCCCGCGAAGAGGCCGGCACAAGCCAGCACACATGAAAACGGGGCCTTGCGGCCCCGTTGTTCATTACAGGTAGTAGGCCTTCAGCGGCGGGAAGCCGTTGAACTCCACTGCGCTGTAGCTGGTGGTGTAGGCACCGGTCGACAGCCAGTACAGGCGGTCACCGATCGCCAGGTTCAGCGGCAGGCCGTACTTGTAGTGCTCGTACATGATGTCGGCGCTGTCGCACGTCGGGCCGGCGATGACCACTTCTTCCATCTCGCCTTTCTTCTCGGTCCAGATCGGGAACTTGATGGACTCGTCCATGGTTTCGATCAGGCCGGAGAACTTGCCCACGTCGGTGTACACCCAGCGCTCGACCGCGGTGCGCGACTTGCGCGCCACCAGCACCACTTCGCTGACCAGGATGCCGGCGTTGGCGATCAGCGAACGGCCTGGCTCGAGGATGATTTCCGGCAGGTCGTCACCGAAGTCTTCCTTCAGGAAGCGGATGATTTCTTCGGCGTAGGTTTCGAGGCTGTTGGTACGGGTGATGTAGTTGGCCGGGAAGCCGCCACCCATGTTGATCAGCTTCAGTTCGATGCCGTCTTCTTCTTTCAGGCGTTCGAAGATCACCTTGACCTTGGCGATGGCAGCGTCCCAGACACTGATGTCGCGCTGCTGCGAACCCACGTGGAAGGAAATGCCGTAAGGCACCAGGCCCAGGTCGCGGGCGAGGATCAGCAGGTCCATGGCCATGTCGGTCTGGCAGCCGAATTTGCGCGACAGCGGCCAGTCGGCAGTGGTCGAGCCTTCAGTGAGGATACGCACGTAAACCTTGGAGCCCGGTGCGGCCTTTGCGATGTTGCGCAGGTCGGCTTCTGAGTCGGTGGCATACAGGCGCACGCCCTTCTCGTAGAAGTAGCGGATGTCCTTGGACTTCTTGATGGTGTTGCCGTAGCTGATGCGGTCGGCGCTGACGCCACGGTCCATCACTTTGTCTAGCTCGTAGATCGAGGCGATGTCGAAGCTCGAACCTTTTTCTTTGAGCAGGTCGATGATCTCGACTGCCGGGTTGGCCTTGACCGCGTAGTAGACCTTGGCGAATTCGAAACCGGCGCGCAGGTCGTCATAGGCCTGGCTGATCATCTGGGTATCGATGAGTACGAACGGGGTTTCCTGCTTGTCGGCGAACGCCTTCATTTTCTGGAAGGTGTCACGCGCGAAATAGTCTTCGACCTGGATCGACATGCTCAGGGACTCCATGGGCAAACTGAAAAGATAAGTGGCTGCAAACTGAACGTCCTCCGTATCCCCACTTTGGTTCGCCTACTCAGTACTTGAGCCGGATGGATCGTTTCCAGCATGGACGTTCGGCGCGCACTTTAGGGCGTGAAGAATGCAAGATCAACAGGCAATCCGGGCGTGTTCGTCGCGGATCGACGACCTGCCATTTGAATAACCGACTCATGTGACCGGCAGATGTTCCCCTGGGGTTCGCAAGCGTAAAAAATTGTGGAATAGACCGTGTTGTCCCTTTCGCGGGTAAACCCGCTCCCACAGGGATTGCGCTATTCCTGTGGGAGCGGGTTTACCCGCGAAGGGGCCGGTGGTGTTCATATTTATGGCCACGATTTGCTGGCACACCCGTCCATGAAATCCGCAAAAATTTTTTGTTACCGACTGGCGGATTTGCCGGTTTTGATGAGAAACATTACTATTCGCACTCTTGTCTGCCTCCCTGACGACCCCCACCGTGTCCGCACACAAAGGCTTCCTCGACCACTACCATGAGCTGATCGGCACCTGGACGCGCAAGCTGCGCAGTCGCCAGCAGGCCGAGGACCTCACGCACGATGCCTTCGTCAGGGTTCTGGAGAACCCCCGCGAGCAGGTCGAGCAGCCACGCGCTTACCTGCACCAGACGGCGCGCAACATTGCCGTGGATGGTTTTCGCCGCGAGGACCGGCGCCAGGCGCTGGAAGTGTTCGATGAAACCAGCACAAGCAGCAGCGGCGACCCCGAAGCCTACGTGCACGCCCTGGAGCTGGCCGACAGCGTCGAACGGGCGCTGGCCGAATTGCCCCTCAACTGCCGTCGGGTGTTCATCTGGCAGAAGCTCGAAGGCCTGACCCAGGCCGAGATCGCCCAGCGCATGGGCTTGAGCAAGAACATGGTCGAAAAGTATATGATCCGCACGCTCCGACACCTGCGTGAACACCTGGATGTGTCGGGATGATGAGTCAGGAGACCTCGATGAAACAGCACGGCACCGACACCGTCCGCGAGCAGGCGGCCGAATGGTTCGCCCGCGTGCTGGACGCGCCGCGGGATGCCGAGCTGCAGGCGCGCTTGCACACCTGGTTGGCAGTGGACCCGCGCCATCGCGATGAATTCGAGCAGCTTGCCAGCCTGTGGCGCGCCGCCGACTTCATTCCACGCCAGCGCCTCGAGGCGCTGTGCCAACCAGAGCCCGTGCATCAACTGCCACGCCGGCGCCTGGTACGCCAGGCATTGGCGGCCGGGGTGGCGGTGGTTGCCCTGGGGGTGGCCTGGAGTGGCTGGCAGTACCAACGCCTCAACCACCAGGGCCAGCTGCAGACCGCCTTTGCCGAACGTCGGCAGGTCGAGTTGCCGGATGGGTCGCAACTGACGCTGAACGGCGGCACGCAACTGCAGGTCGATTTCAGCGCCGGGCGTCGGCACATCCAGCTGAATGCCGGCGAAGCCATGTTCATCGTGGCACACGACAGCAGCCGGCCGTTTGTGGTCGATACCGCCCAAGGCAGCGTGACCGTCACCGGCACCCGCTTCGATGTGCGCCTGGACCCGGCCGCCACCCGCGTGGCGGTGGAGCAGGGTTCGGTGCGTGTGCAGGGCAAGGATGCCTCGCAGGCGCAACTGACGGCCGGCCTGGGCGCGCATATAGATGCACAAGGCAAGGTGACGCCTCCCTTCGCGGTCAATGCCGCCGCGCTTACCGCCTGGCGCCAGGGCAAGCTGGTGTTCGACAACGCCACCCTGGCCGAGGTGGTGGCCGAAGTGTCGCGCTACCGCACTGAGCCACTGCGCGTTGCCCCCGGCAAGGTGGCGCAGTTGCGCCTGTCCAGCACTTTCAGCAGCGACGACACCGATGCCTTGCTGCGCGCCTTGCCGAGCATCCTGCCGGTGGCCATCAAAGCCCATGAAGACGGTTCTCGCGAAATAATCGCGAAATAGATTCAGGTTTTTTTCAGCCCGTTCGTCTTCCTCGCCAGCTGCAACTGCCAAGCATTTACATTTGCATGCGGTTGGCGTTTATCCCGAACTTCAGGATGTCTTGACGACGTGAATAACAACAAGCCTTTCCCACGCGTGCGCGCCCTGGCGCTGGCCCTTGCGGTCAGTGCCGTGGCCGTCAACAGCCAGGCCGAGCAGGCCGGCACTGCCATTCAGATCCAGGCGCAACCGCTGGCTTCGGCGCTGAGCCAGCTGGGCCAACAAACCAACCTGCAGCTGTTCTACAGCCCGGAGCTTGTGGCTGGTAAGCAGGCCCCGGCAGTGTCCGGCAACCTGGCGCCGGTGCAGGCGCTGCAACAGTTGCTGCAAGGCAGCGGGCTGACGTTCGAGGTGTCGCAGGACACCGTGGTGGTCAAGCCATTGCCCACCACGCTCGACCTGGGCAGCGGTAGCCTGGAGCTGGCGCCCACCGACATCAAGGTTGTCGGCGACTGGCTGGGCGATGCTGACCAGGCCGTGGTCCAGAACCACCCAGGCGCGCGCACCGTGGTGCGGCGTGAGGCCATGGTGGAGAAGGGCGCGATGAACGTGCGCGACGTGCTGCGCGGTATCCCCGGCGTACAGGTGCAGGATTCCAATGGCACCGGTGGCAGCGACCTGTCACTGAACGTTGGCGTGCGCGGCCTGACCTCGCGTTTGTCACCACGCTCGACCGTGTTGATCGATGGCATCCCGGCTGCCTTCGCCCCCTATGGCCAGCCGCAGTTGTCGATGGCGCCGATCTCTTCGGGCAACCTCGACAGCATCGACGTGGTGCGCGGTGCCGGCTCTGTGCGCTATGGCCCGCAGAACGTCGGTGGGGTGATCAACTTCGTCACCCGGGCAATCCCGGAGCAGGCCTCGGCACAACTTTCCACCACGCTGGAAACCTCGCAGCACGGCGGCTGGAAGCACACCGAATCGGCCTTCGTCGGCGGCACCGCCGACAACGGCATGGGCGTTGCGCTGTTGTACACCGGGGTGAACGGCAACGGCTACCGCGAGAGCAACAACGGCAACGACATCGACGACGTCATCCTCAAGACCCACTGGGCGCCGACCGACGTCGACGAGTTCTGGCTCAACTTCCACTACTACGATGGCCGTGCCGACATGCCCGGTGGCCTGACCCAGGCTCAGTACGACAGCAACCCATACCAGTCGCTGCGTGACTACGATTACTTTGCCGGCCGGCGCAAGGACGTGTCGTTCAAGTGGCAGCGCCAGCTCGACGACGCCACCCAGTTCGAAGTGCTGACCTACTACACCGACAGTTTTCGCGGCAGTGCCATCGCCTCGCGTGACATGAAGACCCTGTCCTCGTACCCGCGCAACTACCACACCTTCGCCATCGAGCCGCGGGTGTCGCGGATCTTCTTCGCCGGCCCGACCACCCAGGAAGTCAGTGTTGGCTATCGCTACCTGAAAGAAGCCATGCGCGAGCAGTCGACCCGCTTGGCGCTGATCGACAACGTACCGACGTCGACCCCGACCTCCGATGGCCACGTGTTCCAAGACCGCAGCGGTGGCACCGAAGCCAGCGCCTACTACATCGATGACAAGATCGACGTCGGCAACTGGACCATCACCCCGGGCGTGCGTTTCGAGCACATCAACACCGACTGGCGCGACCGCCCGGTGCTGGACGCCAACAACCGCCCGGTGGCGGAGAAAAAGCGCAGCATCACCAGCAACGAGCCACTGCCGGCGCTGAGTGTGATGTACCACCTCTCCGATGCCTGGAAGGTGTTCGCCAACTACGAGACCTCGTTCGGCAGCCTGCAGTACTTCCAGCTGGGCCAAGGCGGCACCGGCAACAGCACGGCCAATGGCCTGGAGCCGGAAAAGGCCAAGACCTACGAGGTTGGTACGCGTTATGACAATGGCGGCTTCGCCGGTGAGCTGACAGCGTTCTACATCGACTTCGATGACGAGCTGCAGTACATCAGCAACGATGTCGGCTGGACCAACCTGGGCGCCACCAAGCACCAAGGGATCGAGGCGTCGGTGCGCTATGACCTGGCCGGGCTGGATGCACGGCTGGAGGGGTTGTCGGTCAATGGCGGCTATACCTATACCCGCGCGACTTACGAGGGGGAGATTCCTGGCTTCAAGGGCCGTGATCTGCCGTTCTATTCACGCCAGGTGGCCACTGCCGGCGTGCGTTACGCGGTCAACCACTGGACCTGGAACCTGGACGCTTACGCTCAATCCAAGCAGCGCGCGCCGGGTACCGGTATCAATGCCGATGGCAGCTTCAATGGCGACTACATCACCGAGCCGAGCGCCGATGGGCAGTATGGCGACATTCCGGGCTACGTGACTTGGCATGCCCGCGGTGGGTACGACTTCGGGCCGAAGCTGTCCAACCTGACGCTGGCGGCGGGGGTGAAGAACCTGTTCGACAAGCAGTACTTCACCCGCTCCAGCGATAACAATGCGGGGATTTATGTGGGTGAGCCGCGGACGTTCTATGTGCAGGCCAGTGTAGGGTTCTGATACCGCGACGCCTGCTTCGCGGGACAAGCCCGCTCCCACAGGACTTTTGCAAGCCTTGAGGCTGGTGCTTAACCTGTGGGAGCGGGCTTGCCCCGCGAATGGGGCGCAAAGCGCCCCCCGGCTTTTATGAAATCACCGCCTCAGCCGGCGACACGATCGAAGTCTTCGCCCCCCGCGAGCGCCCCGAGCTCAGGTAAGCCGCAATCGACTCCTGCGTCACCTCGCCCAAAAACACCTGCTCGGCATCCAGCACCGGCAACCACGCCCGATTGAACTCGTACATCCGCGACAGCAGGATGCGCAAGTGCTCATCGTGCGACGCCGTGGCGTTGAATTGGCGCAGGAAGTCGCCACAGGTCCCTTGCTGGCGGTGCATGTCGCGCCGGCGCACATAGCCCAGCGCCTTGTTCTGCGCATCGGTCACTACCACATAGCGGCGGTCGTGCTCGTCCAGCAACTCCAGCGCATCGCTCACCGGCGTCTCCGGGCTTACCGACGGTGCGTTGTCTGCCGCATCCTCGGCGCGCACCAGCAACAGGCGTTTCAATGTGCTGTCCTGGCCGACGAAGTTGCTGACAAAATCATCCACCGGGTGCGCCAGCAGGGTGTCCGGGTGATCCAGCTGCAACAGCTTGCCGGCACGGAAGATGGCAATCTTGTCGCCCAGCTTGATCGCTTCGTCGATGTCGTGGCTGACCATGATCACGGTCTTGTTCAGCGCCCGCTGCATCTCGAAGAACTCGTTCTGGATCATCTCGCGGTTGATCGGGTCGACCGCGCCGAACGGCTCGTCCATCAACAGCACCGGGGCCTCGGCCGCCAGCGCGCGGATCACGCCAATACGCTGCTGCTGGCCGCCGGACAGCTCGCGTGGGTAGCGCTGCAGGTACTGCTTGGGTTCGAGCTTGATCATGTGCATCAGCTCGCGGGCGCGGTCGTGGCACTTCTGCTTGTCCCAACCCAGCAGGCGCGGGACTACGGTGATGTTCTCTTCGATGGTCATGTTGGGGAACAGGCCGATCTGCTGGATCACGTAGCCGATGCGCCGGCGCAGGGTCACTTCGTCCAGCGCGCTGGTGTCTTCGCCATTGATGAACACTTGGCCCGAGGTGGGCGTGATCAGGCGGTTGATCATCTTCAGCGTGGTGCTCTTGCCGCAGCCCGAGGGGCCGAGGAACACGCAGATTTCGCCCTCGTTGACGGTGAGGTTGACCGCGTCGACGGCTTTGACGTCCTTGCCGTTGACGTTGAAGGTTTTGCTGAGGTTCTTGAGTTCGATCATGAGCGCAGTCCTTCTGGAGTCAGGGCACGTTGCAGGGTTTGCAGCAGCAGGTCGGCGATGATCGCCAGCAGGCTGACCAATACGGCGCCGACCAGCAGCATCGACATGTCGCTGCGGCTGATGGAGGTGAGGATGAGGACGCCCAGGCCGCCAGCACCGATGGTCGCGGCAATGGTCATCACGCCGATGTTCATCACCACGGCGGTGCGTACACCGGCCAGGATCACCGGCACCGCGATGGGCAGTTCGACCATGCGCAGGCGCTGGCCGAAGGTCATGCCGATGCCGCGCGCGGCTTCACGGATGCCGGGCTCGACGTTGGTCAGCGCCAGGTAGGTGTTGCGCAGAATCGGCAGCAGTGAATAAAGGAACACGGCGGTGATCGCCGGCAGTGGGCCGAGGCCCTGGCCGAACTTGGAATAGAACGGCAGCAGCAGGCCGAACAGGGCGATCGAGGGGATGGTCAGCAGCACCGTGGCACTGGCTTGCAGGGGGCCGGCGACGGCCGGGAAGCGAGTCATCAGGATGCCCAGTGGCACGCCAACGAGGATGGCCAGGCTGACGGCAATGCCGACCAACATGATGTGCTGCCAGGTCAATTGCAGGACCTGGGCCCAATCGAGGTGGGCGAAGGTGTCGAGCAGGCTCATGGCTGTACCTCCTTCAAGGGGTGTTCACGCAGGAAGGCTGCGGCCACGGCGGTCGGGTTCTGGTGTTCGACGTCGACCTGGGCGTTGAGCTGACGCATGGTGTCGTCGTCGAGCTGCTCGGCCAGCGGTTTGAGCAGGGCGGCCAGTTGCGGGTTGGCGTCGAGCACGGCTTTGCGTACGACAGGCGCAGCGGTGTAGTCAGGGAAGTAGTGCTTGTCGTCTTCGAGCAACTTGAGGTCGAACGCGTTCAGGCGCCCGTCGGTGGTGTAGACCAGCCCGGCGAACACCTGGTTGTTGTGCATGGCGGTATAAACCAGCCCCGCGTCCATCTGGCGGATGTTGGCCCTGCCGACTTGCAGGTCGTACATGGCTTTGAGGCCGACCAGGCCGTCCGGGCGATTGGCGAACTCGGTGTCCAGAGCTACCAGGTGGTTGCGTTTGCTTTCGTCACGTAGCACCTGGTTGAGGTCGCTGATCGTATTCACCTGCGGGTAGGCCTCGGCGACCTCTTTAGGCAGGCCAAGGGCATAGGTGTTGCTGAATTTCGACGGGGTCAGCCAGATCAGGTCTTTTTTCGCATCAAGCGCCTTGACCTTGGCGTAGGTGGCTTCGGCGTTTGGCATGCGTTCATCGATGTGGTTGTACGACACCAACGACACACCGGTGTACTCCCACATCAGGTCGAGCTGGCCGGTTTCCTGGGCCTGGCGTGCAATGCTGCTGCCAAGGCCGGTGGTCACGCGCACATCGAAGCCGTTGGCGCGCAGGTATTGGGCGGTGATTTCGGCAAGCACGGTCTGTTCGGTGAACACCCGCGCACCGATACGCACCAGCGGTTTGTCCGCTGCCTGGGCAACGCCTGCAAACAGCAGGGCTGCGCCGAGCAGCAAGGCGATTCTCTTCTTCATACGTTCCCTCGTCTTATTGGGCCAGGCCACGTTCCAGCCAGCGCTTGCTGGAGAAGCTCACCAGGGCGTCGAGCAGCAATGCCAGCAGCGCCGTACACGCGGCGCCCAGCAGCAGCTGCGGCTGGTTGTTCAGGGCAATGCCAGGGAAAACCAGGCTGCCCAGGCTGTTGGCGCCAATCAGGAATGCCAGGGGTGCGGTGCCCACGTTCAGCGCCAGGGCCACACGCACACCGCCGACGATGATTGGCACGGCGTTGGGCAGTTCCACCTGCCACAGTTGCTGGCGCGGGGTCATGCCGATGCCGGTGGCGGCTTCCTTGAGCGAGGCGGGGACGTTTTTCAGGCCTTCGTAGGTGTTGCGCACGATGGGCAGGAGGGAGGCGAGGAACAGCGCGAAGATCGCGGGCCCGGCGCCGATGCCCAGGATACTGAGCGCGATGGCCAGAACGGCCAGCGGGGGAATGGTGTTGCCAACGTTGAAGAACTGCATGAAGCGCTCGGCTTTGTCGACCCGGTGCGGTCGACTTAGCGCAATGCCAGCGGGGATGCCCACGGCCAACGCCGCCGCCATCGAAGCCAGCACCAGTATCAGGTGCGCTTGCAGGTAGAACCCAAGATCGTCGCGGTAACGCGCGATCGTGTCGATGCCGATCCAGTGGATCAGCAGGGCCAGGATGACGAGCACGGTGGCGCATCCCAACAGCCCTTTTCCGTAGCGTGTAGCCACAGGCGGACTCCTTGTGTTGTCGGCGAGCACACTCTTTTTTTGGCCGGCCATACCTGGCAGCGAGTGGTGTGTTCGCGAGTAGCAGCGTGAAGCAACCGAAGGCTGCGATCAGGCCATGAGCCGAACCCCGTCGGGCCCGAAAAAGCTGATGAAACCAGTCCCCAACCGAAGCGGGTTGCAGGGGAGTGGACGTCTCCGTGTGCGTAAAGGTTCCCATCTGAGGCGGCATTTGGCCAGTGTTAATCACTGGGAGAGGTGTTTTTTCATACGAGAAAACAACGTTATTCCTACGTAAAGGCGTTGGTTTACCTGCTATCAATCCAATTGTGCTGATGGACAAAATTCCCCTCTCGTTTCTTTCAATATTTACTTGAGGGAATATTCCTCTGGAGGTATTTTGTTGGCGTGGATGATCAGATTTTGTGAGGAGTTCCTCAGCGATTTCGATGCGTTGGATGACAGCGTTCAGGAGCGAATGCTGGGTCACCTGCGGTTGCTGCAATCATCAGGGCCAGCGCTTGGGCGACCTCATGTCGATACATTGAATGGATCCCGATATCCGAACATGAAGGAGTTGAGATTCACTGGGCGCAATGCGGTCTGGCGGGTCGCATTTGCTTTCGATCCTGACCGCCAGGCAGTCATCCTGGTGGCAGGTGACAAGTGCGGTGTCGGGGAGCACAGGTTTTATCAGGGGTTGATCAAGCAAGCAGACGCTCGCTTTGAGAATCACCTGTCGAGAGGAGAGAAAGATGTCCAAGACACTTGATGAGGTCATCAACGGATTGTCCCCTGAACGCAGGGAGCGGGTGGAGCAGCTGGGGCGTCAATTGATTCGCGAAGAAATGACGCTTCAGGCATTGCGTAAACAGCTCGAATTCACTCAAGAAGGTTTGGCAGAGCGTCTGGACATTCGTCAGGGCAACATATCCAAGGTGGAGAAGCGCAGTGACATGTTGATTTCGACCCTTCGCAGTTATGTGGAAGCATTGGGCGGCACCCTGGAGCTCGTCGTTCATATGCCTGGCCGTCCACCTGTAACGCTTGACGGCTTTTGTGAGGATCAGGCAAAGCGCGCCTGATTGACCGTCATTGACCAACGGCGGGGATCAAATTTTGGTCCCCGCCCAACTTCAGGTATGATATCGCCCCTTTTTGAATCCCCCAGTCAGGCGATTTCCCATGACCAACCAGGCCGCCGAAGTCGCGAAGCGCCGCACTTTCGCCATTATTTCCCACCCCGACGCCGGTAAGACCACCATCACCGAGAAGCTCCTGCTGATGGGCAAGGCCATTGCCGTCGCCGGTACCGTGAAGTCGCGCAAGTCCGACCGCCACGCCACCTCCGACTGG
>Ga0160473_100661_pt1 | contig 22270 bp, 19 predicted proteins | sample HID1975I_E11MG_FD_108217 | JGI IMG/M metagenome (GOLD analysis project Ga0160473, IMG submission 108217) | Enriched soil microbial communities from UW Madison campus, WI, USA - HID1975I_E11 MG | ecosystem: Environmental > Terrestrial > Soil > Unclassified | place: USA: Madison, Wisconsin... | reverse complement strand
CTCCGCGTAAACATCTGGAATGCCGTCTTCGGCATCTGCCAGCGCGATCTAGGGACGCGTCCCGCCCCACGCAAACGGCTTATCCCGATCAGCCTGATCGGAACGTGCCTGCGAGCCGGCCCCTGTGCTTCAGCCCAGCGCGCGTTCGATCAGGGCGCGGGTCGACGCGTCGAAATCGGCAGTGCCCTCGTCCTCGATCGAGCGGGCGATCGCCTTGCCGAGTTCGACACCGAATTGATCGAACGGGTTGATGCCGAGCAGGACCGCGTTCGCGAACACGCGGTGCTCGTAGAAGGCGATCAGCGCGCCGAGCCGGCCGGGATCGATCCGGTCGAGCAGGATCGTGGTCGACGGCCGGTCACCGGGATAGTCGCGCGCCGGATCGCCAGGATTGGGGCGGCCGGCCATCAGCGCCGCCCCCTGGGCGAAGCAGTTGATCAGCAGGGTCCGGTGGTGTGCCTCGTCGAAACCGTGCTCGGGCTCGATCGCCGCCACGAACTCGACCGGGACGAGGTGGGTGCCCTGGTGGAGCAGCTGGAATACGGCATGCTGGGCATCGGTGCCGACTCCGCCCCAGGTGATCGGCGCAGTCGGACGGCCGACCGGCCGGCCGTCGACCGTCACCCGCTTGCCGTTCGATTCCATCTCGAGCTGCTGAAGATAAGAAGGCAGCAGCCGCAGCCGTTCGTCATAAGCGAAGACGGCGCGGGTCTCCGCCCCGCGAACCACCGCATAATAGAGGTCGACGAAGGCAGCGACGAGCGGTGCGTTGGCGGTCGGCGCGGCGAGGCGAAAATGGCGGTCGATCGCGGCCGCCCCTTCCAGCATTTCCTCGAACGCGTCCCAGCCGAGGGCGAGCGCCGCCGGGAAGCCGATCGACGACCACAAGGAATAACGCCCGCCGACGCTCTCGGAAAAGGGCAGGACGCGCGTTTCGTCGACGCCCCACTCGATCGCCTTGTCGGGATCGGCGGTGAGCGCCACGACCCGGCCATAGGGATCGTCCACCCCACCGTCCGCCATCCAGGTCAGGGCGCTGGCGGCGTTCAGCAAGGTCTCGGTGGTGGTGAAGGTCTTGGAGGCGACGACGATCAGGGTCGCGCCCGGATCAAAGCCGGCGACCGCCTCTTCCAGTGCGGCCGCATCGACATTGGACACAACGGCGACCTCATAGCGCCCGGCATCGCGACCCAGCGCATCGATGAGCAACTTGGGGCCGAGCGCCGATCCGCCGATCCCGATGTGGATGACGTGGCGGACCGGTCCGAACGCCTCCGCCTCGATCGCGTCGATCAACGCGCGCATCCGGCCGTGCAGGCCGCGGGCGACGGAGACGCTCTCGGGCGCGCCCTGGCCGCGCTCGGCGCTATGCTCGGCCGCTCGGCCTTCCGTGACATTGACGGCTTCGCCGGCGAACAGCGCGTCGCGCCGTCCGACGAAATCCTGGGCCTCGGCCAGCGCCAGGAAGGCAGCAATCATCGTCGTGTCGAGATGCGTCTTTGAAAAGTCGAAGCGGATGCCGGCTTCCTCGACGACCATGCGCGACAGCCGGTCGGGCTCCGCTTCAAACAGACGGGTCAGCGGCGGCCGTTCCGCGTGCCGCTCGATTTCCCGCCAAGCCATTTCGCTGTCAGCCATATCGTGCCTCCCGTTTGCCGGCGGCTTCTATGGATCGCAGGCCGCCCAAGCTAGCGCAAAGCCGATCCGCACCGGCTTGACCAGGCTGCGAACCCTCCGCAAACGCAGGCCGATGGCGCGCCGCCCCCGCACTGTTCGATCCAAGCCGCGGGGCCGAAGTACATGGGGTTCGACACGGCTCCTGCTGGCGATCGTCGTGGCGGCGCTGCTCCTGCGCACGCTGGTCGTCGCCCCCTTCAGCATTCCATCCGAATCGATGCTGCCGCTGCTCCAGATCGGCGACGACCTGCTTGTAGCAAAATGGCCTTATGGCTGGTCGCGGTACAGCGTTCCGCTGTCGCTGGTTCCGATGTCCGGGCGGCTGTTCGGCCGCGTGCCGGCGCGTGGCGACGTGGTCGTGTTCAAGAATCCAGCCGACGATCGCACCAACTATATCAAGCGGGTGATCGGCCTGCCCGGCGACCGGGTCGGCATGCGCGGCGGCGAGCTGATCCTGAACGGCACCGCCGTCCCGCATCTGCGCGTTGCCGACCTGCTCGTGCCCGTGACGCCGGCAAGTCCGTGCCGGCCGCAGCGCGGACTGCGGCTGGCGGCCGAGCGGCAGCCGGACGGCAACCTCGCCTGCCGCTATCCACGCTACCGCGAGACGTTGCCGGGCGGGCGATCCTATGACGTGCTCGATCTGGGGGACGTGCCGGCCGCGGACGATGTCGCGCCCCGGCTGGTGCCGGCGGGGCGCTATTTCCTGCTGGGCGACAATCGTGACCGGTCGGCGGACAGCCGCTTTACGGTGTCGGCAGGCGGGATCGGCATGGTGCCGGCGGAGAACGTCGTCGGCCGCGCCCTCATGCTGTTCTTCTCCAGCGACGGCAGCGCCGAATGGCTGAAGCCCTGGACGTGGTGGGGCGCCGCCCGTGGCGAACGGATCGGCGAGCGGCTCTGACGGCGACTCGCTCAGGCTCGCCCAGCGACCCCGCGGGTCAACAAAGGTGGCGCGGCCTCCGAAGCGACACCGAACAGGCCCGCCGCGATCGGCCGACACGTCGTCCGCTCGGGCCGATCGTGCATGCCGGCTTCGCCGAAGCACGGCGTGGTCACGTGCGCGGGCTGGAAGCGGACCGCGACGATGGCTTCGTCCCGCAATCGCGATGGTTCGATCCGTATCATGATTGACCCCGGTACGGCTTTTGCCGCGTTCAGCCGCTTGGAGCAGCGACGGGATGGTGCGCCCCGCGGCGGCGGCCTGTCGCGCATCGTGCGACGAAAGCGCGACTGCCGTCGATGGAGGTGCAGCCTGATCGCGCACCAACGTGGCAGGTGGCCCGGCAGGGAACGGCGCCCCCCGCCTCTCGTTCTCCCGATGCCCACAACGGTGGGCAGATAAAGGCAGGAGAGGAATGATGACGGACGATCGATCGGGTGGCGGCCAGGATGGCGGCGGCAACCCCTCGGGCGCGGCCAGCATGGGCTGGGCCGGACAGTCTACCGCCGGCGGCAACCCCGCCGAACAGGTTACGCAGTCGCTGAAAGCCGTGTCGGACGCGCTGAAGAGCGCCGGTGAGCGCGTCGCCAGCACCAGCCAGGAAGTCGGCTTGTGCGCGATCCGCCAGGCCGAGCAGAATACCCAGCAGCTGTTCGACGCCCTGCGCGCCATGGCAGCAACGACCAACCCGCGCGAGGTTTCGGAACTCTACACCCGCTTCGTCAGCGAGTCGGCCAAGAACCACGCCGCGCAGCTGCGCGAGATGGGCGAGCTTTTCGCACGCACCAGTCGCGAGGCATGGGCGCCGGTCACCGACGTGCTCGCCCGGGCACAGACACCCAAGTAGCGCTTTGCAAGGCGCCGCGGGGTCGGCCATGACAAGGATCATGGCAGCCGCGCGGCACATCCTCGTTCTCCTGACCCTCTCCCCCACCGGGAGAGGGGCCTTGCCTTGATGACCGGCTGGTCCTTCGCGATCGATCGCGGCGGCACCTTCACCGACATCGTCGCGCGCACGCCGGCAGGCGCGATCGTCGTCACGAAACTGCTGTCGTCCGATCCCGGTCGCTACGAAGACGCAGCGGTCGCGGGCATTCGCGCGCTGATCTCGGAACATGGCGGGAAGTCGATCGACTCGGTGCGGATGGGTACCACCGTCGCCACCAACGCCCTGCTCGAACGACAGGGCGAACCGGTGGTGCTCGCCATCACCCGTGGCCATGCCGATGCCCTGCGCATCGGTTACCAGGCACGCCCGGACATCTTCGCCCGCGACATTCGCCTGCCCGAGCCGCTCTACGGCCGCGTGGTCGAGATCGACGAGCGGATATCGGCGGACGGCGAGATCCTTGGCCCACTCGACGGTCCGGCGGCGGCGCGGGATCTGGCGGAAGCTTATGCCGCGGGGTTCCGGGCGATCGCGATCGTGTTCATGCACGGCTGGCGATGGACCGCGCACGAGACCGCCGTCGCGGAGATGGCACGTCGGATTGGCTTCACCCAGGTCTCGGTCAGCCACGAGGTCAGCCCACTGATCAAGCTTGTCGGTCGCGGCGATACTAGCGTGGTCGACGCGTATCTTTCGCCAGTCCTGCGCCGCTATGTCGACCGGGTGGTGGCGGCGATCGGGGCCGAGACGCGGCTCCAGTTCATGCAGTCGAGCGGCGGTCTGACCGACGCGAGCGTGTTCCGCGGCAAGGACGCGATCCTCTCCGGACCAGCCGGCGGCATCGTCGGGATGGTGCGCACCGCGGCGGAAGCCGGGTTCGATCGCATCATCGGCTTCGACATGGGCGGCACCTCGACCGATGTGTCGCACTTTGCCGGCCTGTATGAGCGAACCCAGGAGACGATAGTCGCAGGCGTGCGCGTCCGCGCGCCGATGCTCCAGATCCACACCGTCGCGGCGGGTGGCGGATCGATCTGCCGCTTCGACGGCGCGCGGCTGCGGGTCGGACCGGAATCGGCGGGCGCGGTGCCGGGGCCGGCCTGCTACCGGCGCGGCGGCCCGCTCACCGTCACCGACTGCAACGTGCTGCTCGGCAAGATCCAGCCGGGGCATTTCCCGCGCCTGTTTGGCCCCGGCGGCGACCAGCCGATCGACGCAGACATCGTTGCGGCGCTGTTCGCAACGCTCGCGGAAGAGATCGAAGCCGGGACGGGACGGCGGATGACGCCGCGTGCGATCGCTGAGGGCTTCCTGCGCATCGCCGTCGACAACATGGCCCGCGCGATCAAGCAGATCTCCGTCGCGCGCGGGCATGACGTGACGCGCTACACCTTGGCCTGCTTCGGCGGCGCCGGCGGCCAGCATGCCTGCCTCGTCGCCGATGCGCTCGGCATTCCTCGCGTGATGATCCACCCGCTCGCCGGCGTGCTCTCCGCTTATGGCATCGGGCTGGCCGACCTGACCGATCTGCGCCAGCGCACGATCGGCCGGCCGCTCGGCGTAAATGTCGAAGCGACGCTGAAGGAGCTCGAAGCGCAGGCCCGTGCAGCGTTGCACGGGCAAGGCGCCGTCGACGTGCGGGTCCAATGCCGATTGGCGCTCCGCTACGACGGCAGCGACAGCAGCTTGGAGGTCGCGCTGGCCGACCCATCGAAGATGCGCACGGCTTTCGAAGCGCTCCACCGTAACCGCTTCGGCTTCGCCGCGGCGGATGCGGCGGTCGTGGTTGAAACCGCGATCGTCGAAGCTGTCGGCCAATCCCCGGATCCGTTCGTGTCGAACGCAGTCGAGACACGTGGCGGGCGGGGGCAAAACGCTTCGACTTCGCTCGACACGAACGGGGTAGTAGACCGGGCGGGCCTGCGTGTCGGCGACATGCTCGACGGGCCGGCGCTGATCGTCGATGCCTCCGCTACCACGGTCGTCGAGGCCGACTGGCGCGCGACGGTGGATAGGCACGGCAACCTCATCCTCGACCGCACCACGCCGCGCGAAACGGTGCACAGCATCGGCGGCGAACCCGATCCGGTGATGCTGGAGATCTTCAACAACCTGTTCATGGCCATCGCCGAGGAGATGGGCGTCGCGCTCCAGAACACGGCCTCCTCGGTCAACATCAAGGAGCGGCTCGATTTCTCCTGCGCGCTGTTCGACCGGACCGGCGCACTGATTGCGAACGCACCGCACATTCCCGTCCACCTCGGATCGATGGGCGACAGCATCCGCACCATCATCGCGTCCCGCGGCGATAAGCGAGACGGGCGGGGAATGCGGCCGGGCGACGCCTATGTGCTGAACGACCCGTATCACGGCGGCACCCACCTGCCCGACATCACCGTCATCATGCCGGTCTTCGCGGACGATGCCGACGCCGCGCCCGCCTGGTACGTCGCCGCCCGCGGCCACCATGCCGACATCGGCGGCATTGCCCCCGGATCGATGCCGCCCGACAGCACGAGCGTCGATCAGGAAGGCGTGATGATCGACGATCGCCTGCTGGTCGATGCCGGCCGTTTCCTGGAGGAGGAGATCCGCGCCCTGCTCGGCTCGGGCCGGTGGCCGGCCCGCGACCCGGATCGTAACATCGCCGACCTGAAGGCGCAGGTCGCCGCCTGTGCGCGCGGTGCCGCCGAACTACGGCGCATCTCCCGCGAATATGGCCGCGATGTCGTCGACGCCTACATGGCGCGGGTAATGGCCAACGCCGAGGAGGCGGTGCGCGCGCTGATCGGATCGCTGAAGGACGGGCGCTTCGATTATGCGATGGACAACGGTGCGCATGTGTCCGTGGCCGTGACGATCGACCGGGCGGCGCGCGCCGCGACGATCGACTTCACCGGCACCAGCGCGCAGCTGCCGGACAATTTCAACGCGCCTTATTCGATCGCGCGCGCGGCTGCCCTCTACGTCGTGCGAACCCTCGTCGACGATGCGATCCCGATGAACGACGGCTGCCTGGCGCCGATCACTCTCATCGTGCCGGAAGGATCGATGCTCCGCCCGCACCCGCCGGCCGCGGTGGTGGCCGGCAACGTCGAGACCAGTCAGGTGCTGTGCGATGCGCTGTTCGCCGCTTTCGGCGCGCTCGCACCGAGCCAGGGCACGATGAACAACTTCACCTTCGGCGACGAGACCCGCCAATATTACGAGACGATTGCCGGCGGTGCCGGGGCCGGACCGGGGCATGACGGCGCCAGCGCGGTCCAGACGCACATGACCAACAGCCGCCTGACCGATGCCGAGATCCTGGAGACTCGTTTCCCGGTGCTGGTCGAGCGCTTCGCCATCCGCCGCGGCTCCGGCGGCGCCGGCACGTGGCGCGGCGGCGACGGGGTCGAGCGCCGCATCCGCTTTCGTGAGCCGCTGCACGCCGCGATCCTGTCCAACCGGCGCATCGTGCCGCCGGCGGGGATCGCCGGTGGCGGCGATGCCGCGCCCGGGCTCAACCGGGTGTTTCGGGCCGATGGGAGCGAGGAGATCTTGTCCTCCACCGCTTCGGCCGACATGCAGGTCGGCGACACGTTCGTGATTGTGACGCCGGGCGGCGGCGGGTTCGGTGCGGCCGATGCGTAGGCAGAGGCGATGACCGACTGGCTCGTCCTTTCCGGCATCCTGGTCGTCGTGATCGGCTTCGTCGCCCGGCTCAATCCCCTGCTGGTCGTCACCGCGGCCGCTTTGGTAACAGGGCTGGCGGCGGGGTTCGGGCCGGTCACGGTCGTCTCGGCGTTCGGGAAGGCGTTCAACGACAATCGCTACGTCAGCATCATCTGGATCGTGCTGCCGGTGATCGGCCTCCTGGAACGCTACGGGCTGCAACAGCGCGCCCGCACCCTGATCGCCGGCTTGCGCGGCGCGACCGTCGGCCGGCTGCTCGTCGCCTACCTTGTTGCCCGGCAACTCACCGCTGCTCTCGGCCTCACCTCCGTTGCCGGCCAGGCGCAGACGGTGCGGCCGCTCGTCGCGCCGATGGCCGAGGCCGCCGCGGAGCAGCAGCACGGCCCGCTCGGCGATGAGGCGCGCGACAAGGTCCGCGCAATGGCCGCGGCGACCGACAATGTCGGGCTGTTCTTCGGCGAAGACATCTTTCTCGCCATCGCCTCGATCCTGCTGATCAAGGGCTTCCTGGAGCAGAACGGCATTATCCTCGCCCCGCTCCAGCTGTCGGTCTGGGCAATCCCGACCGCGATCCTCGCCTTCCTGATCCATGGCGGGCGGCTGCTGCTGTTCGAGCGGCGGCTGCGCGCGTGATCGGGCTGCCCGCGCTCTACGCGCTCGCCGGCGCGATGTTCGCCGCCTTTGCGGCGTTGAGCGCGCGTGACCGGAGCAACCCGCGACGCCTTGGCAATGCCGCCTTCTGGGGATTGCTCGCGGTAAGCTTCCTGCTCGGCGACCAACTCGGCGATCTCGGCAACGGCCTGCTCGTGCTGGCGCTGGTCGCACTCGCCGGGTTCGGCGCGCTCGGCCGGGGCGATCCGCCCACGACCAGTTCGGCGGAGCGGACGGAGTTGGCCGGCCGGCTCGGCAACCGGCTGTTCCTGCCCGCGCTGATCATCCCGGCGACGGCGCTCGCCGGCACCTTCCTGCTGCGCCACGTGCCGTTCGTGGATCCGAAGCAGGTGACCCTGCTCTCGCTCGGCCTAGGCGTGGTGATCGCGCTGGCGGTGTGCGCCGTCTGGCTGCGGCCGCCGCCGCTCGCGCCGTTGCAGGAGGGGCGGCGGCTGATCGACTCGGTCGGCTGGGCGGCGGTGCTGCCGCAGATGCTGGCCGCCCTCGGCGCGGTATTCGCGCTAGCCGGCGTCGGGGACGTGCTCGGCGGCTTGGCCGGGCAGATCATTCCGGCCGGCAGCCTGTTCGCGGCCGTCGCCGCTTTTGCGTGCGGCATGGCCCTGTTCACGATGATCATGGGCAACGCCTTTGCCGCGTTCCCGGTCATCATGGCGGCGATCGGCCTGCCGATCCTGATCCGCGGCTATGGCGGCGACCCGGCGGTGGTGGCGGCGGTCGGAATGCTCGCCGGCTTCTGCGGCACGCTGATGACGCCGATGGCTGCCAACTTCAACATCGTGCCGGCCGCCCTCCTCGAGCTCAAGGACCGCAACGGCGTGATCCGTGCCCAGATCGGCACCGCGCTGCCGCTGCTCGCCTGCAACATCCTGATTATCTATTTCGCGGGATTCCGATGAGCCGCCTGGACTCTACCACCGCCGATCGTTTCGCCCGCATCGCGCTCGGCCACGTCGGCCGCGAATACCCGTACAAGCTGGACCACGTGCTGAACGGGCCGGAGGATGCGCTGCCGCCGTCGATACTCCACCCCATCTTCTTCGGCAGCTTCGACTGGCACAGCTGCGTCCATGGCTACTGGCTGCTGCTGCGTCTGCTCCGCCGCTTTCCGGAGATGCAAGCGGCGGGTGCTGTCCGCGCTCACGCGGATGCGATGCTGGTAGCTGACAAGGTTGCGATCGAGACCGCCTACCTGGATCGGCCGGGCACAGCCGGGTTCGAGCGCCCCTATGGCTGGGCGTGGGCGCTGGCCCTGCATGGCGAGGCTGCGCATCATGCAGGCGTCGGGTGGGGCGAGGCGCTGGACCCGCTGGCCCGGGCCTTTGCCGCACGCTTCACTGCCTTCCTACCGAAGCAGACCTATCCGATCCGCACCGGCACCCACTTCAACACCGCCTTTGCCATGCTGCTGGCGCTCGACTGGGCCGAGACCCACGATCTGGCGCTCGCCGCACTGATCGGGGAGCGGTGCCGCGCCTGGTTCGGTAATGACCGCGACGCGCAGGCATGGGAGCCCGGCGGCGACGAATTCCTGTCGCCTACCCTAATGGAGGCCTTGTGCATGGCCCGCGTGCTGGGCGAGGCGTTCCCCGACTGGCTCGCCACCTTCCTGCAGCGACTGGCGGACGGGCAGCCGGCGACTTTGTTCACGCCGGCCGTCGTCTCGGACCGATCGGACGGCAAGATCGCCCACCTCGACGGCTGCAATCTCAGCCGCGCCTGGTGCTGGCGGGCGATCGCACCCGCGCTGCCGCCGGCGCTCGCCGCCATCGCCCGCGACACGGCCGATCGTCACCTGGCGGCCAGCCTGCCGCACGTCGCCGGCGACTATATGGGCGAGCACTGGCTCGCCACCTTCGCCACGCTGGCGCTGGAGGCTTAGGCCAGCTCCACTTCCGGCAGGCTGACAAGCCCGCGCTGGCGCAGCAGCCCACTTTCGTCGGGCGCACGGCCGCGGAAGGCGATGAAGCTTGCCATCGGATCGCGAGAGTCGCCGAACGCCAGCACTTGGCGGCGGAATCGGTCGGCCGTAGCGCGGTCGAACAGGTCGCCCTGCTCAACGAAAGCCTCGAACGCGTCGCCGTCCAGCACCTCGGACCAGAGATAGCTGTAATAAGCGCTGGCATAGCCGCCGTCGAAGACGTGGCTGAAATAGGGAAGCCGGTGGCGCATGCCGATCGGCTCGGGAATGCCGATCCGGGCGAGCGCCTCGGCTTCGAACCCTTTCGGATCGAACCCGTCGAACCCGGTCGCGCGGTGGAGCTGCAGGTCCAGCATCGCGGAGGCTAGGAACTCGACCGTCGCATGCCCTTGCCCGGCCTGGTCGGCGCGCGCGATCGCGACGATCAGCGGCTCGGGCAAGCCCAGCCCGCGCAGGATCTCCGGCGCGACGATCCAATGCTCCATGATCTTCGACGGAAACTCGACGAAGTCGCGGCACACCGCAGTGCCGGCAAGGCTCGGATAGGTGACGTCGGACAGCAGGGCATGCAGCGCGTGGCCGAATTCGTGAAACAGGGTGCGGGCCTCGTCCAGCGCCAACAGCGCCTGCGATCCCGCCGGCGGCTTGGCGAAGTTGGCGACCGTGTAGACGATCGGCGTGACCGCCCCGTCCAGCTTCTCCTGCACGCGCAGCGAGCCCATCCACGCGCCGCCATGCTTCTCGGGCCGGGAGTAATAATCGGTGTAGAGCAGGCCGACCGTCGCGCCGTCGGCATCGCTGACCTCCCAGGCCTGCACGTCGGCCTGGTAGACCGGCACGTCCGGCACCGCCGTGAACCGCAGGCCGTACAGCCGACCGGCGACGTCGAACGCCGCGCCCCGCACGGCATCGAGCCCAAGGTGCGCCTGCACCGCTGCGCCGTCGAGATCGTAGCGTTCCTTGCGAATACGCTCGGCGTAGAAGCGCCAGTCCCACGCCGCGAGGATCGCGCCGGGCCGCTCGGCATCCATCAGCGACTGGAGCTCGTCGCGCTCGACCATCGCATGAGCCCGGGCCGGCACCCACACCCGCTCCATCAAAGCCGCGGCCGAATCCGGCGTCTTCGCCATGCTGTCGTCGAGCTTGAAATCGGCATAGCTGGCAAAGCCGAGCAGCCGGGCGCTCTCCAGCCGGAGCGCCAGAATCTCGGCGATCAACAGGTTGTTGTCGAAGGCGTCGCCGTCGCAGCGGTTGGTGAATGCCCGCCACACCACCTCGCGTAGGTCGCGACGGTCGGAATATGTCAGGAACGCCTCGACCTCGCCGCGGTCAAGCCCAAAGGCGTAGCGGCCCTTCGCCCCCATCCTGGTGGCGCGGCGGGCGGCGGCATCGACCACGTTGCCGGGCAAACCGTCGAGGTCGCCGGCGTCGATCACAAGCGTGAAGGCGTTGGTCGCTTTCAGGATGTTCTGGCCGAACGACACCGACAATTCCGCCAGCCGCGCATCGATCGCAGCAAAGCGGTGCTTCGCCTCCTCGTCGAGCAGCGCGCCGCCGCGAACGAACTGATCGTAGCCATTCTCGACCAGCCGGACCTGCTCCGGGGTCAGGCCGAGCGTGTCGCGCCTCCGCCACACCGCGGCGATGCGGGCGAACAGCCGGGGATCGTGGCCGATCTCGCTGGCATGACGGGTCGAGGCGGCGGAAACCCACTGCTCGATCGCGCGGATACCGTCCGTGCCGTGGGCGGAGGACATCGCCCAGAAAATGCGGCGCACCCGCGCCAGCGCCTCACCGGCGCGCTCCAGAGCCTCGGTCGTGTTCGCGAAGTCCGGTGCGGCCGGGTTGATCGCAATTGCCTCGACCTCCTGGCGGTGCTCGGCCATCGCCGCTTCGAAGGCGGGCTGGAAATGCCCCGGGCGGATGCGATCGAACGGCGGCGCGCCGAGCGGACCGTCCCACGGCTGCAGCAGCGGATTGTCCACCTCGGTCACGTCGTTCCTCCCGGCCATGCTGTCAGTCGTCGTCCTTGTACCGGCGCCGCTCGCGCTCGATCTCGCGCTGCTCCTTGCGCTGTTCCTTGCGCATCCGGGCCTCTTCCTTGCGCATCATCCGGCCGCGGTTGCGATCGGATTCGGCCTGGCTGGTGGTGGTCCAGTCCACGGCCTTGCCCGCAGCGTGGACCGGCAGGCTGACGACGTCGACGGCCGCCCGCGCCAGGCAGCCGCTCAGCGACAAGGCCAGTAACGGCAAGATCAGGATCCGCATCGAACGCCACTCCACCCGGCTTGTTTCCACGGCTTTCCTACCAGCAGCGCCGGCCCGAACCCAGCGCTTTCGGCTCCCCAAGCCGCCGTCGATCGGCTAGAGCCCGGCGCCTTCACCGGAGATGAATCGCCTGATGACGAAGCGCACGATCGGCCCCCTTCAGACCCGCGCCATCGGCTTTGGCTGCATGAGCCTCAGCCACGCATACGGATCGCCACCGCCGCGGGAAGAGGCGGCACGCGTGCTGCACACGGCCCTCGACCTGGGCTACGACTTCCTGGATACCGCTGCGCTGTACGGTTTCGGCGCCAACGAAAGCCTGATCGGCGAGACGCTGAAGGCGCGCCGCGGTGAGTATGTCCTCGCCTCGAAATGCGGGATGACCGGCGTGAACGGCACGCGCGTGATCGACGGGCGGCCCGAGACGCTTGCGGCCACCATCGACGAGAGCCTGCAACGGCTCCAGGTCGAGGTGATCGATCTCTACTATCTCCATCGCCGGGACTTCGCCGTGCCGATCGAGGAGTCGGTCGGCGCGCTCGCCGACATGGTCCAGGCCGGCAAGGTGCGCGCGATCGGCCTCAGCGAGGTCTCCGCCGAGACCCTGCGCCGGGCGCATGCGGTCCACCCGATCGCCGCAGTGCAGAGCGAATACTCGCCCTGGTCGCGCAACGTGGAGATCGCGGTGCTCGAAACCGCGCGGGAGCTGGGAACGGCGCTCGTCGCTTTCTCGCCGGTGGCGCGCGGCTTCCTGGCCGATGCCGTCCACGGCTATGACGAACTGTCGGACCGCGACATCCGGCGCGGCATGCCGCGGTTCCAGCCGGGCAACATCGATGCAAACCTGGCGCTGCTGGCCCGCTTCAAGGAGATCGCCGCGGACGTCGGCTGCACGCCCGCGCAGCTGTCGCTCGCCTGGGTGATCGCGCGCGACGTCAACATCGTCGCCATCCCCGGCACGACGCGGACCGATCACCTCGCCGAGAACATCGCCGCGCTCGACCTGACGCTCGACACCGCCACCATCGCGCGGATCGATGCGCTGTTCGCGCCCGAGGCACCGAGCGGCCCGCGCTACAACGCCGCGACCCAGGCCGAGATCGACACCGAAGAGTTCGCCTGAGCGCCTACAAAAACCCCAGAGCCGACAGGCTGCGCCACGCGTCCGGAGTGAAGATCAGGTGGTCGTAGAGCCGGATATCGAGCCGGGCAGCGAGTTCGGACAAGGCGCGCGTCGCGTCGATGTCGGATCGGCTCGGCATCGGATCACCGCTCGGATGATTGTGCGCCATCAGGATGCCGTGGCTATGCAGCACCAGCGCCTCACGGGTGATCTGCTGTAGCGGCAGTTCCAGGTGATCCGATGTCCCACCGGCGTGAATGCGCAGCGCGATCAGGCGAAGCTGATCGTCGACATGCGCAACGCGCAGTTCCTCGACGCCGTCATGGCTGAAGGTCGGCGCGAACAGCGCCGCGGCTTCCTCACAGCTAGCGAGTCGCAGTGACGTCGCACTCGTCACCTTGGCGTTCCCCCTGTTCGAGGGACGACTTTGCGCGAACAATGCGGCTGGCGGGGATCGAACCTAATCCATTGTAAAGCTTACAAGTCCGCCATGATGCTCCGAAATGGACTCCGGGATTTCGGCGCCGTCGCCTTCACCCGCCGCGCCAAGCCTTCTAAGGCGGAGCCATGCAGCCCTATCTCGATCTCGTCCGCCGAATCCTGAACGAGGGCGCCGCGCAGGAGGATCGCACCGGCGTCGGCACGCTGTCCGTGTTCGGTCACCAGATGCGGTTCGATCTCTCCTGCGGCTTCCCGCTGGTGACGACCAAGAAGCTCCACTTGCGGTCGATCATCGTCGAGCTGTTGTGGTTCCTGCGCGGCGATACCAATGTCGCCTGGCTGCGCGAGAACCGGGTCAGCATCTGGGACGAATGGGCGGATGCGGCCGGCGATCTCGGCCCGGTGTACGGCAAGCAGTGGCGCGACTGGGAGGGTGCTGGCGGCGTCCACGTCGACCAGATCGCCGAGCTGATCGATCGCATCAACCGCGACCCCGCCTCGCGCCGCCAGATCGTCACCGCGTGGAACCCGGCGGAGCTCCCGAAGATGGCGCTGGCGCCGTGCCACTGTCTCTTCCAGACCCATGTCGCGAACGGCCGGCTCAGTCTTCAGCTCTACCAGCGATCGTGCGACGTCTTCCTGGGCGTGCCATTCAACATCGCCAGCTATGCGCTGCTCACCCACCTGCTCGCCGATCAGTGCGGGCTGGAGGTCGGTGACTTCGTGTGGACCGGCGGCGATTGCCACCTCTACAGCAACCACCTCGATCAGGCGCGTCTGCAGCTGGAGCGTGAGCCGCGCGCCCTGCCGCGCCTGACGATCACGCGCCGCGCGCCATCGATCGACGCCTACACCTATGAGGATTTCGCGATCACGGGCTACGACGCCCATCCTCACATCGCCGCACCGGTGGCGGTATGAGGAACACTCATACCCGTCATGCTGGACTCGTTTCAGCACCCATCGTCGCAGCGCTTGGGATCCACACGCGCGGTGGACGCGAATGGACCCTGAAACGAGTTCAGGGTGACGAGGAGAGGCTTTCGTGAGCCCGGAGATCGTCTTCTACGTCGCGCGCGCCGACAACAACACGATCGGGGCCGAGGGCGACATACCCTGGCACCTGCCCGGCGAGCTCAAGCGCTTCAAGGCCATGACCATGGGCAAGCCGATGGTCATGGGCCGCAAGACCTTCGACAGCCTGCCCGGTCTGCTTCCCGGTCGCCGCCACATCGTCCTCACCCGCGACGCAAGCTGGCAGGCCGAGGGGACCGAACCGGTCGGCACCGTGGAGGAGGCGATTGCGGCGGCAGGCGACGTTTCCGAGATCGCCGTCGTCGGCGGCGCACAGATCTTCGCGATGTTCATGGACCGGGCGACGCGGATCGAGCTGACCGAGCTGCATCGGAACGTGCCCGGCGATACCAAGATGCCGTCGCTGGGACAGGGCTGGAGCGTCGCCAACCGCGAGATGGGCGGCCCCGACTTCGACTATGTGACGCTGGTGCGCCGGCGCTGATTGCCGCCGCGCCCCGCGCTACCTATAGCCGCCCGCGATGGAGCGGCTGACGAGCGCGCAACCCCTGCCCGGTCACCTCAGGGGCGGCGTGGTGGCGCTGGGCAATTTCGATGGTTTCCACCGCGGCCACCAGGCGGTCGTCGCGCAAGCCGCCGCGCGTGCCCGCGCCGAGAACCGGCCGCTGATCGTGGCGACCTTCGATCCGCACCCGGTGCGCTTCTTTCGGCCCGATGCGCCACCGTTCCGCCTGACCACGCTCGACCAGCGCGAACGGCTGTTCGCGGCGGCGGGTGCGGATGCGATGCTGGTGTTCCGCTTCGACGCCGAACTTGCCGCCGTCGGGCCGGAAGCGTTCGTCGCCGACTGGCTGGTCGGGCGCGCGGGCGCCGCCGCGGTCGTGACGGGTCAGGACTTCACCTTCGCCAAGGGCCGCGCCGGAACGACTGCCGTGCTCGCCGACCTTGCCGCGCGTCACCGCATCTCGGCGGAGGCCGTGGCCCCGGTCAGCGATGGCGATGGCCCGATCTCGTCCAGCCGGATCCGGGAGGCGCTCGTCGCCGGCGACTGCGCGACGGCGACGCGGCTGCTGACCCGGCCATTCGCGATCGAGGGCATTGTGCAGCATGGCGACAAGGTCGGCCGCACGCTCGGCTACCCGACCGCGAACCTCGACATGCGGGATTATCTGCGCCCGGCCTATGGCATCTATGCGGTCCGCGGCCGCCTGCCGGACGGGCAGGTCGTCGCCGGCGCGGCCAATCTCGGGATCCGGCCGAGCTTCGATCCGCCCAAGGAACTGCTCGAGCCCTTCTTCTTCGACTTTTCGGGCGATCTCTATGGCCAGACCATCGAGGTCGAACTGGTCTCCTTTCTCCGTCCCGAGATGAAGTTCGACGGCCTCGACGCGCTTATGACCCAAATGGCGGCCGACTGCGACGAGGCCAAGCGGCGGCTGGCGGAGACGCCGGGACCGCCGGCCTGACGCCTTCACTCGACATGGGGCCCGTTTCCGAGCAATAGCCCGCGCGATATGGCCGACGCTCCCGATTATCGCACAACCGTCTTCCTGCCCAAGACCGGCTTCCCGATGAAAGCCGGGCTCGCCGCCAAGGAACCCGCGATTCTCGCCCGATGGGCAGCCGAGGACCTGTACGGCCAGCTGCGCACGGCGCGCGCCGGACAGCCGCGCTTCATTCTCCACGATGGCCCGCCCTACGCCAATGGCGATCTGCACATGGGCCATGCGATGAACAAGATCCTCAAGGACTTCATCGTCCGCAGCCAGTCGCTGCTCGGCAACGATGCGCCCTACGTGCCGGGCTGGGACTGCCACGGCCTGCCGATCGAATGGAAGGTCGAGGAACAGTATCGCGCGAAGAAGCTCGACAAGGACCAGGTCGATCCGATCCAGTTCCGCGCCGAATGCCGCGCTTATGCCGAGAAATGGGTCGCCATCCAGCGCGAGCAGTTCGAGCGACTGGGCGTGCTCGGCGACTGGGCGGACCCCTATCTGACCATGAAGTACGAGGCCGAAGCGGCGATCGCCGCGGAGCTCCTCAAGTTCGCCGAGTCCGGCCAGCTCTATCGCGGCGCTAAGCCGGTGATGTGGTCGCCGGTCGAGAAGACCGCGCTGGCCGAGGCCGAAGTCGAGTATGAGGACATCACCTCGACTCAGATCGACGTGGCGTTCGAGATCGTCGAGAGCCCGATTCCGGAAGTGGTCGGCGCGCACGCGGTGATCTGGACGACCACGCCGTGGACGATCCCGGTCAACCAGGCGATCGCCTATGGGCCGGAGGTCGAATATTTCCTCGCCCGCTTCGACGAGTTCACGGAGGGCCCGCGCACGCTGCTGATCGCGCATGACCTGCTCGACAGCGTTGGCGCGCGGATCGGCCATCCCGTCGTGCTCAAGCTGGGCGATGCGCCTGGCACGGTGACCCCGCTCAAGTCGATCATGGGCAAGGACCTGGCCGGCACGATCGCCCGCCACCCGATGCACGAGCGTGGCGGCTTCTTCGCGCGGCCGCGGCCGTTCCTGCCCGGCGACTTCGTCACGACCGATGCCGGCACCGGCCTAGTCCACATGGCGCCCGACCACGGCGAGGACGATTTCCTACTCTGCAAGGCCAACGGCATCGATCCGGTCTTCGCGGTCGAGGGCGACGGCAAGTATCGCGCCGACTGGCCGTGGATGGGTGGCCAGGGTTCGGTCATCTCGCCGAAGCTCAACGGGCCGGACGGGCCGATCTGCACCGACCTGCGCGAAGCCGGCGCGCTCCTCGCCGCCAGCGCCGACTACAAGCACAGCTATCCCCATTCGTGGCGGTCCAAGGCGAAGGTCGTGTTCCGCGCCACGCCGCAGTGGTTCATCCCGATGGACCGGCCGGCCGAGGATCGCACGCGCTTGCCGGTCGTCGAGGTGGGTGACGAGGAAGTCGTGCTCGGCCACGCACGGGGGAACGGTGCGACTCTCCGCGAAACCGCGCTCGACGCGATCGATCGCACCCGCTGGGTGCCGGAGCGCGCGCGCAACCGCATCCACGCCATGGTTTCCGATCGCCCCGACTGGGTGATCAGCCGCCAGCGTGCCTGGGGCGTGCCAATCGCGCTCTACGTGAACCGCGCGACGGGCGAGTATCTGCGCGATCCGGCCGTGAACGCCCGCATCGTCGATGCCTTTCGCAGCGGCGGCGCCGACGCCTGGTTCGCCGCCGATCATCAGATGCTGCTAGGCGAGGCCTATGCCGCGGCGGATTACGAGCCAGTCACCGACATCCTCGACGTCTGGTTCGACAGCGGCTCGACCCATGCCTTCGTTATCGAGGCACGTTATGGCGAGGGCGTTCGCGCCAACCTGTATGTCGAGGGATCGGACCAGCATCGCGGCTGGTTCCAGTCGTCGCTGCTGGAAAGCTGCGGCACGCGCGGCCGGGCGCCCTACGACGCGGTGCTGACCCACGGCTTTGCGCTCGATGGCCAAGGCCGGAAGATGTCCAAGTCCGTCGGCAACGTCGTCGATCCGCTGAAGATCATCCAGGAGAGCGGCGCCGACATCCTGCGCCTGTGGGTCGCCTCGACCGACTATTTCGACGACGTGAAGATCGGCAAGGAGGTGCTCGCCGGCACGTCCGATGCCTATCGCAAGCTGCGCAACACCTTCCGCTACCTGCTCGGCGCGCTCGACGGTTTCGAGGAGAGCGAGCGCGTCACCGCTGCCGACATGCCGGAACTGGAGCGCTACGTCCTCCACCTCCTTGCCCGGCTCGACGCCGAACTGCGGGAGGCGGCCGACGCGTTCGAGTTCAACCGTTACGTGACCGCTCTGCTGTCGTTCGCGAACAACGACCTGTCCGCCTTCTTCTTCGACGTACGCAAGGACAGCCTCTACTGCGACGCCGCCGACGATCCGAAGCGCCGCGCCTACCGCTCCGTGCTCGACACGCTGTTTCAGGCGCTGGTTCGCTACGCCGCGCCGATCCTCTGCTTCACCGCCGAGGAAGTGTGGGGCACACGCTATCCGGACGCCGCCTCGATCCATCTCAAGACATGGCCGGCCATCGACCCGGCGTGGGCCGATGAGGCGCTATGGGTGAAGTGGCAGCGGCTGCGCACGATCCGGGGCGCCGTCACCGCCGCGATCGAGCCGCTGCGCCGTGAGAAGTATATCGGCTCCAGCCTGGAAACCGAGGTGACGATCGCCTGCTACGATCCGGCCGACGTGCCGATCCTGGAGTCGGTGAACTTCGCCGAGATCGCCATCGTGGCCGCCGCCTGTCCGGTCGTCGGCGATGCGAGCGCGCGTAGCGAACTGGGCGACGTCGCCGCGGTCAGCACCGATGACATCGCTGTCGAGCCGCTCAAGACCAGCTTCGAGAAATGTGGCCGCTGCTGGCGGCATTTGCCCGAAGTGACCAGCGAAGGCGCGCTGTGCGCGCGGTGTGAGAACGTGCTGCATGTCTGACCTGCCGACCAGGAATGCCTGGAAGCGCCGCCGCACCCACCGTGCACTGGGCTTCACCGTGGCCGCGATCGTCTTTCTGGCCGATCAGGTCGCCAAGTGGCTGGTCGCCGGCCCGCTTCGCCTGCACGAGCGGGGAACGATCGAGATCCTGTCGTTCTTCGACCTCAAGTGGGTCGAGAATTACGGCGTCTCGATGGGCTTCCTGACCGCCAACGGACCGCTCGGCCGCTGGCTGCTCGTCGCGATGACGGCGACGATCGCGGTGGGCGTGGTGATCTGGCTGTGGCGGGAGCGGCAGCGCCCCGATGCGGCGGCGCTCGGCTGCGTGCTGGGCGGCGCTATCGGCAATATCCTGGATCGCGTACGGTTCGGGCATGTCGTCGATTATGCCGATCTGCATTTCGGCAACTGGCACCCCTTTTTGGTCTTCAATGTCGCCGATGCGGCCATTACCATCGGCGTCCTGCTTCTGGTCCTCCGTGCGCTGATTACGCGCGAGGGGCGCGATCCTGCGGAGGATGTTCATGCGTAAACTCATTCTGGCGACGGCGACGCTCGCGTCGGCGCTCGCACTTGCCGGCTGTGGCGGCAAGAGCAGCACCGGCGGCGTCTTCTCCCGCCAGCGGCCGGACGAACTCGCCGTCTCGCGGCAGGCACCGTTGGTCATTCCGCCCGACTTCGCGCTGACCCCGCCCAAGCCCGGCGCGCCGCGCCCGCAGGAAGCAGATTCGAGCACACAGGCGCTGCAGGCGCTGTTTGGCGGCCGCGCTCAGCGCAGCGCGACGGAGACCGCCGTGATGAACCAGGCGGGCGCTGCCAACGCGCCGACTGGCGTGCGCTCGCAGGCCGGGGATCCCGATACGACCGTCGTCGACAAGGGTTCGGTCACCCGCGACATCATCGCCGCACCGCCCGGCGCGGGCCAGGACGCGACGGTCACCACCCCGCAGTAAGGCGTGATCGTCGCCCTGAACTTGTTTCAGGGCCCATCCCGAAGCAGTCTGCCCGCTGGGCGGTGGAGGGATGGATGCTGAAACCGGTTCGGCATGAAGACGGGAGCGCAGGCGCCTAGATGCGCGCGCTGCTCCTCCGTCGTTTGCTGACCGCTCTGCCGACCCTCCTCGTGGTCGTCATCCTCTCTTTCGTCCTGATGCGGCTCGCGCCCGGCGGGCCATTCGATGGCGAGCGCGCGCTCGATCCCGCCACCCGAGCCGCGCTGGAGCAGGCGTACGGTCTGGATCGGCCGTTACCGGTCCAGATCGGCCGCTATCTCGGCCGGGTCGTGCAGGGCGACTTCGGCCCGTCGCTGGTCTACCGCGATTTCACCGTGACCGATCTCGTCGCGCAGGGCCTGCCCGTTTCGCTAATGCTAGGCGGCCTGGCGCTGCTGCTCGCACTGGCGATCGGCCTCGGCGCCGGGCTTGCGGCGGCGGCACAGGCCGGCACCGCGATCGATCGCGCGGTGATGCTCGGCTGCACCCTGCTGACGGCCTTGCCGAGCTTCGTAACGGGCCCGCTACTGGTGCTGGTCTTCGGGCTTTGGGCGGGGTGGCTGCCCGTGTCGGGGCTCGGCTCGGCGGCCAATCTCGTCCTGCCGGTCACGGCGCTCGCCCTGCCGGTGGCGGGTGCGATCGGCAAGCTTGCCCGTGCCGGCCTCGCCGCCGCGCTGTGGCAAGATCATGTCCGCACCGCCCGCGCCCGTGGCCTGTCGCCAACGACCGTTCTCGTCCGCCACGCTCTTCGCCCGGCCTTGCTGCCCGTCGCGAGCTATATCGGGCCGGCTGCCGCCGGGCTGCTGACCGGCGCAGTGGTGATTGAGACGGTGTTCGCTCTGCCGGGCCTCGGCCGGTCTTTCGTGCAGGGCGCGCTCAACCGCGATTACCCGCTCGTGCTGGGTGTGGTGACGATCTACGCGGGCCTGATCGTGCTGTTCAACCTGGCCGCCGACCTGGCATATGGCTGGCTCGATCCGCGGATCCGCGGATGAAGGCCGCCCGGCTGCCACTCGGCATCCTCGCCGCGATCCTGCTCCTGGCGCTGATCGGCCCGGCCTTGCTGCCGTGGCAGTACGACATGATCGACTGGTCGACGGTGCGCGGGCCACCCTTTGCGCACGGCCACCTGCTCGGCACCGACTCCGTCGGGCGGGACCTGCTCGCCCGCACGCTGGTCGGTACGCGCGTGACGCTCGCCGTGGCGATCGCCGCGGCCTCGGTCGCGCTCGTCATCGGCGTGGCCTGGGGCGCGATCGCCGGGTGGTGCGGCGGGCGGATCGACGAGGCGATGATGCGCATCGTCGATGCGCTCTACGCCCTGCCCTTCATGTTCGTCGTCATCCTGCTGATGGTGCTGTTCGGGCGATCGATCCTGCTCGTCTTTCTTGGCATCGGCGCCGTCGAGTGGCTGACGATGGCGCGGGTCGTGCGCGCCGAGGTGCTGACGCTGAAGGCCCGCCCGTTCGTACTCGCCGCGGAGGCCGCCGGCGCTCCGCCCGAGGCGATCGTGCGCGGCCACATCCTGCCCAATCTGGCCGGCGTCGCCATCGCCTACCTGCTGCTGACCATCCCGCAGGTGGTGATGGTGGAGAGCTTCCTCTCCTTCCTCGGCCTGGGCGTGCAGGAGCCGCTTACCTCGCTCGGCATCCTGGTGAAGGACGGGGCGGACGACATGGACATCACGCCCCATGCCTTGCTGGTACCGGGCGCCGTGCTCGTCCTGATCCTCGTCTGCCTGACGAGCGCCGGCGAGCGGCTGCGCGACCACTTCGCGCGATGACGGTCTATGCCGTCGATCGCCTCGGCGTCACGATAGATGGGCAGGCAATCGTCCGCGACGTGTCGTTCGAGATCGCGGCCGGCGCGTGCGTCGCGCTGGTCGGCGCGTCGGGATCCGGCAAAAGCCAGACCTGTCTCGCCCCGTTCGGATTGGCGGCCGGTGCGCCGAGCGGATCGGCGCGCCTGACCGGCCAGGAACTGGTCGGCCTCGCCGAGCCGCAACTGCGCCGGCTGCGCGGCCGGGATGCCGGCTTCGTGTTCCAGCAGCCACTGACCGCGCTCGCGCCGCACCTCACCATCGGCCGGACACTGGCCGAGGCGTGGCGGCAGGCAGGGGCGCCGCGCCCGTCCCGCACCGAACTAGTCCAGGCGCTGGAGCGGGTCGGCCTCGACCGGCCCGGGGAGCG